>Ga0302326_10000168_pt1 | contig 186941 bp, 167 predicted proteins | sample Palsa_T0_3_FD_202264 | JGI IMG/M metagenome (GOLD analysis project Ga0302326, IMG submission 202264) | Peat permafrost microbial communities from Stordalen Mire near Abisko, Sweden - Palsa_T0_3 | ecosystem: Environmental > Terrestrial > Soil > Palsa > Peat permafrost | place: Sweden: Abisko...
CTCCAGTGTCTCTTCAATCGGCGTATTGAAATCCCAGCGATGGATCTGATACAGATCGATGAAATCCATGCCCAGGCGGCGCAGCGAACTCTCACAGCCTTCGATGATGTGCTTGCGGCTCAGCCCCTTTTTGTTAGGACTCTTTCCCATATTCCCGAACACCTTGGTGGCCACCACCACATCGTCTCGCGACGCCATTTCTTTCAAATAGATTCCGGTGATCTCTTCACTCAAGCCGGCCGAATAGACATCGGCGGTGTCGAAGAAATTGATCCCCGAATCGAGCGCGATCTGGAAATGCTCACGGGCGTCTTCTTTGTTGACATGCCAGCCCTTGGTGCCCTGCGCCCACTCCGGCAGCTCGCCGCCGCCATAGCTCATGCATCCCAGACAAATGCGGGACACGGTGATTCCGGTCTTGCCGAGTAACGTATATTGCATAAAAATTCAGTTTAGCTCGGCAGCCTCGCGGGTGCTATAGAATGGCTCTCGTGAAACACAGCACCGATCGAATTCTCACGACGCACGCGGGACGCCTGGATAGCGCCAGCATGACCGAGGTGATCCGTAGACAGGCCGACGCGGGCATCGACATCATCAGCGACGGGGAGCTGGGCAAGACCGGCTTCGGCTTCGCGTATTATGGCCGGCGGCTGGCGGGCCTTGGGACGCGCAAGGTCCAACCAGGCGAAACGGGGTGGATGGGCGGCAACACTGGCGAGCGCCTGGAGTTCGCGGAATTTTACAAGGATCTCAATTTCGAAAGGCTCCTGCCGCCGGAGCGTACCATCTGCAACGGACCCATCAGCTACATCGGCCAGCAGGAAGTAGCGAACGATATCGCTCACTTCAAACGAGCACTGGCGGAAGCGGGGGCGCGAGCCGAGGAAACGTTCCTGTGCGTGCTTGCGCCGGGCTGGCTGGAGCACTTCTTCCACGACGAATATTATTTGAACGACGAAAAGTATTTATTCGCCCTGGCCGATGCCATGAAGCACGAGTACAAGGCCATTGTGGACGCGGGGTTCATTCTGCAACTCGACGACCCGGCGCTGCCCGACACCTACGACATGATTGTGCCGACGCCCACCATCGCCGAGTACCGCAAATTCGCCGAGGTGCGGATCGACGCGCTGAATCATGCCCTGCAGGGGCTTCCCGAAGATCGCGTGCGTTATCACATCTGCTGGGGAAGCTGGCACGGGCCGCACACGCACGATCTGCCATTGAAGCATCTGGTGGACCTGATGCTCAAGGTGAAGGCGGGCGCTTATTCGGTGGAGGCCGCCAATCCGCGTCACGAGCACGAGTGGAAGGTGTGGAAGGATGTGAAGCTGCCTGATGGCAAGATCCTGATCCCCGGCGTCGTCAGCCACGCGAGCAATGTCGTTGAGCATCCGGAGCTGGTGGCAGATCGCATCGCACTCTACGCTAGCCTGGTGGGCCGCGAAAACGTTATCGGGGGCACCGATTGCGGGCTGGGAATGCGCGTGCATCCGCAAATTGCGTGGGCCAAGCTGAAGGCGCTGTCGGAAGGCGCCGCGCTCGCAACCAAACAACTCTGGGCCCACTAAGCAACAAGCCAGGACGCCATGGCCACCGGCAAACCCTCGGGCTTTCGACGGAAATCCTTCTCGCCCTGGGTTCGCTACCCGAGCATGGTATTGCTCTATGCCGTTTTAGTGCCGCTCGCGAAGCTGATGGAGAAAACCGGGTTGTGGAATCGCCTGTCTAAGGGGCGACGGCGCGATTTCTACGGTAATTTCGGCGATTACCAGGCCACCTCCCATGATGTATTCGCATGCGTCTACTTCAAAAGCGGCACCAACTGGCAGATGCAAATCCTGGTGCAGGTGATCCACCATGGCGCAGCCGAGTTCGAGCACATCCACGATCTGGTTCCATGGCCTGACTCGCCCGATCCGGATTATGCCGTTCCTCTGTCCGATGAGACGGCGTGGAAGAATTCGCCCACCGGCCTGCGCGTGATCAAGACTCACCGCGAATTCGCCAAGGTCCCGTTTTCGCGCGAGGCGCGCTATATCTGCGTCGTCCGCGACCCCAAGGACGTTTGCGTCTCCGCGTATCACTTCTCTCGCGCCGAAGCGATGGGTCCGATGACGCCGTCGGTTGCGAACTTCGTCGAATATTTTCTGTCACCGGCTTTCCAGTTCTGCGCGTGGCCCTTATTCCTGGACAGTTATTGGCGCGTGCGCGATCGCGAAAACGTGCTCTTCCTGACTTACGAAGAGATGAAAAGGGACTTGCCGGGAACGGTTCGCCGAATCGCTGCCTTCCTGAAAGTGGATCTCTCGCAGGCAGAGGCGAACGAAGTGGTCCGGTTGTCGTCGTTCGATCAGATGAAGACGATCGAACACAAGTTTGAAACCGGTATGCTGGTTCCCTGGTCTCAACCGCGCGGAGCGATGATGCGGCGCGGGCAGCACGGCGCATCCAGCGAATTGCTGACGCCGGCTCTGCAACAGAAGATCGACGGCCATCGCCGGGCGGAGCTGAAGCGCTTGGGATGCGATTTCCCGTACAACGAAGCGTTCGGTCCGCGCTGACCGTTTACCAGGGCACTCGCCCTTCGTCGTTGAAGTACCCGCCGGTAGGTCCATCATCGCCGATGGTGGCGTATTGGATGGCCGCGACAGCTCCCTGGGCCGCGCTGCGAGGCCCGCTGTTGCCGTTAATGTCGGTCGCGCAATAGCCGGGGCAAATGGCGTTCACTTTGATCGGTGTATCCTTCAACTCTTTGGCGAATTGAATGGTCATGCTATTCAGGGCCGATTTCGACGTGTTGTAACCCAGCGCCAGGAAATCCGCGAAGGGCGAATTCAAATCGCTCGAAAGAGTGAGCGACCCCAGGCTGCTCGACACATTCACAATCCGGCCGTGCTTCGATTTCTTGAGCAGCGGCAGCATGCGTTGGATCAGAGTTACCGGCCCGAAAAAATTTGTTTCGTACACCTCGCGCACTTTGGCTAAATCCACGTCGCTCGGTTTTGTTCCGAACTCTGCGACACCCGCGTTGTTCACCAAAATGTCCAGTCGTCCGAACTCCTTTTCGATCCATTCGGCCGCGCGCTCGATTGTTCCGCTAGCGGTTACATCCAGCTTCACGATGCGCGCATCGGCGCCCTCCGACCTTAATTTTTCAACGGCGGTCTGGCCGCGTGCTTCATCCCGCGCTCCCACCAGCACTGTGATCTTCTTCGCGCCCAAACCGCGAGCGATCTCGAACCCAATTCCCTTGTTCGCGCCGCTGATGAGCGCGATGTCACCTTCAAAGACTTGCACGTTAGCCATCATTCGTCAGTCTATACGATTAGGGGCGTGTAAACCCCGCGAGCGGAAAACACGTCTACAGTTTCACCTATGCACAAACCAACTCTTGCAACTATCGCATTCATGGCACTCACAACCACCCTGGCCCTGGCGCAGAACACCCCGCCCACCACGGCCCAGATTGTCGCCAACCAGGTGGCCCGGCTCACCAAGCTGCTGGACCTGACGTCTACCCAGCAAGCTTCGGCCACCACGATATTTACCACCGAGCAGACTTCGCTGGCCACCGTGAGGACCAATATGCAGACCGCACGTAAGGCCCTCCAAACCGCGATCCAGAGCGACGACACGGCTACTATTGGGACAGTGGCGACTCAGATCGGGACTTTGACCGGCGAGGAAGTGCTGGCGCAGGCCACGGCGTCGGGCGCGTTCTACGCCATCCTGACATCCGAGCAGCAAACCAAGTATGAGACGCTTGGGCCATTGGGTGGACCAGGCGGTCCGGGAGGTTTCGGCGGGCCTGGACCTCACGGCTTGGGTGGATCTCACTAACGTGCAATTGTCGGCAACGTCCGAGTTGGAGCACGCCGTTCCTAGGGACGTTGCCGCGCTGGCGGGGGACTTCGAGGCGCTGGTGCGGTTGTACCGGCCTAAGGTGTTCCGCTTCGCGCTGGCCTCTCTGCGGGACCTGGACGCCGCTGAGACGGTGACGCAGGATTGCTTTCTCCGCGCGTATCAGGCCCGCGATCGTTTCCGGCAGGATTGCAGCATGCACACCTGGCTGATGCAGATTGCAGTCAACCTGATTCGCGATCACACCCGCAACCGCCGCTTTCAATTCTGGAGGCGCGCCAGGCTGACTGCCAAGCCGGTGGATGTTGCCGGACAAACCATCGCGGATCGAGCGCAATCGCCGGAGGCTCAGGCGCTCTTAAAAGAACGCGTGGCGGCGATTTGGAGCGCGGCGGAGCGGCTGCCTCAAAAGCAACGCACCGTGTTCCTGCTACGCTTCGTGGAAGACATGGATCTGTTGGATATTGCCGTAGCCACCGGAATGCGGGAGGGCACTATAAAATCTCACCTCTTCCGCGCCGTGCGCGCGGTACGGGAACGCATCGGAGAAGCGATATGAACTCTCGTAATTATCTATTAAAACACCTGTCGTCAGAGCAGGTATCGGAATGCATTTTGGGCCAGCCGAGCCCGGCGTTGGCGCAGCACGTTCAGGATTGTCCGATGTGCCAGGCCGAGCTCGGGAACTTTCGTGAAGCGCTGGGCGAGTTCCGCGGCGCCGTGCGTGCGTGGAGCAACGATCAGGCCAAGGCGGCGCTAGACATACCAGCTCCCGTTTCCCAGCCCCGCTCAATTGCTTCCCATCAACTGGCGTGGGCCGTGCTGATTGCCGTGGTGTGCGTTATCGCGAGCTTTATAATGCCCCGGCACGGAGCGGAAAACGCCGCTGCCAGCGATGCGGTATTGCTGAATCAAGTGGACGCGCAGGTGTCGCGCACCGCGCCCACATCCCTGGAGCCTCTGATGAAACTGGTGGTGCAGGAATAACGTGGTGCAGATATCAACAATATGACCCGCGCTCTTCTCATTTGCCATTGCGCTCTGGCCGCCGCCGGGATGCTTTGCGCGCAGGACGGCCCGCCTCCGCAGATGCGCCCGAATCGTCCGCCGATGGAGCGCGCTTTCCGCCCTGGGCCGCCCGGACGGTGGTGGACCGATCCGGCTTTGGTGCAAAGGCTAGGACTCACCGCCGATCAGCAGAAGCGCATCGATACGCTGTTTCAACAGAGCCGATTGAAGCTCATCGATCTGAGCGCGGGCGTGCAGAAGGAAGAGGCGGTACTGGAGCCTTTGCTCGAAGGCGACCGGCCGGACGAATCGCAAGTGCTGGCGCAAATCGATCGGATCGCTCAGGCGCGCGCGGAGTTGGAAAAGGCGAACGCGCGTATGTTGCTGGGCTTTCGCGGTGTGCTGACGCTGGATCAATGGAAAAAATTGCAGGCTGAAGAGCCGCCGCGGCACGGCCAACACCCGTAGTTCCAACATTTACCGTTTGGCAAGCAGCGTGCCTTTTGTAGCCAGCGAGGAGTGGTTATGAAACTCAAAAGAATACTAGCCACCGCCACGCTGGCGATTGGAACCTCGTTTATTTCTTCCACCGCGTTTGCGCGCGTTGGCGTCGACGTCGGAATCAGCGTAGGTGGTCCGCCACCGGCGCCGCGAGTGGTGGGTCCCGTAGGTGTAGCGCCCGGGCCAGGCTACGTCTGGACGAATGGCTATTGGGATTGGAGCGGCGGAACGTGGGTATGGGTGGATGGGCGCTGGTTGGTTCCACCGCACGGCCGGCATGTATGGGTCGAGCCCTATTATCATCCTTACGGCGGCGGCGCCTACCACTACCATCGCGGCTACTGGCGATAAAGCGTTTCCAGTTTAGATAGATCTCCTCCAGTTCAATAAAGATCCCCACGTTCGGCGGAGAGGCTTCGTCAAAGTTGTCAATGAGACGAGGCATCCTTTTGGGCTGCGCGGCCGCCGTGGCTGCGCTGGTGCTTTGGGCGCAGCAGCGCGAACGGTCCGTGGGACCGGGGTACGAGCTGAAGGCGGTACTACCGCACGAAACTTCGCCCGCGCAGTACCGGCAAGTGGATCAGCGCGAATTGCAGACTCTGGCGGACGACGGCTGGGAGCTGGTGACCGTGGTGCCCTACGTTTACAAGAACGAAGAGCACGGCACGCCCGATCTGGCTCCCCGCCCGATGGTGACGCAAGTGTACCCCGGCTATTTCTTTCGACGCCCCAGGCTGACGCGATAGTGCTATCGGCGCGTTAGTGCTATCTTCGGTAGCTTGGTCCCTTCTACCTACGGCTGCTATTTCGAAGACTTGGAGCCCGGACAGAAATACCGGCACTGGCCCGGGCGCACGATCACCGAGTTTGACGACACGCTGTTCAGCCTATTGAGCATGAACCAGCACCCGGTGCATATCGACGAGCATTTTGCGTCGGGAACGCAACATGGCCAAAGGCTGGTGGAAGGGCCGATCGTCATTAGCCTGGTGATTGGGATAAGCCAGCGCGACATCGGCGGCCGCGCCATGGAAACCCTGGGATACTCGGATGTTCGCCATGCGGGGCCGGTGTTTCATGGCGATACGATCTATGCCGAATCAACGGTGCTGGAAAAACGCGATGACGGGACGGTCACGGTGGAGCATCGCGGATTGAACCAGCGCGGCGAGTTGGTATTGACGATGTCGCGCAAAATCGTGCTTCCACGCCGGTTGGCCTAGACTCAAATTTCCAGCCCCCACGCCGATAAGCGGGGCGTGGGCAAAATCCTCGTAGCATGCAGCGTCATTTTTTGTGGTTGGGCTGGCGCGCTCCAGGCACAAACGGTGACCACCACTCCGGGCACCTTGACATTCACCTATCAGGAGGGTGCAGCGGCCCTTCCCAGGGCACAATCTGTGGCGGTGAAGCCTAGTTCGGGTAAGCCGACGTTCACCACCGCGACGCCACCCAGCGACTACTGGCTGACGGTGAACATGGACAGTGGTGTTTTACCGGCCTCCATCAGCGTGGAAGTGAATCCCACCAGCCTTCCGGTGGGCAGCTACACGTCGTCGATGACCATAACAGTTTCCGGTGTAGCGTCGCCCGCGGTGGTGACGGTAAGCCTGGAAATTACTTCTCCGCCATCTACTTTGAGCTTGAGCACGAATAGTTTGATCTTCAGCGCGCCTCCCAGTCCGTCCATCGCGCAGACGGTGATGCTGTCCACCAACGGCTCGCCCATCGCGTTCACAGCTACTGCGGGAGCGGCCTGGCTATCCGTTTCGCCGGCGGTTGGCATTGTTTTGCCTGGGGACCAAGCCATGCTGAGCATCAACGTGGATGCCACCAACCTGGCTCCGAAAGTAGCTCCGTATTCCGCCAATATTACGGTGGTGGCTTCGGGCGCGAGTGTTACCGCCAAATCGCAAAACATCACGGTCTACGTTACGGTGAACAGCCTGACACCCACCATCGCGAGCATCTGGCCGCCTGTGCTCCCCGAGAATGCCGGAGCCCAAACGATCACGATTCGCGGGACGAGTTTCTATTCGGCTACCGGCGTCTTCGTGCAAGGAGTTGCGGCGCCGCTCGTAACCACGGTGCTAAGTCCATCGGCGCTGATGGCAGTGGTCCCTGCCCCGCTGCTGACACAAGGGGGAGTGCTCAACATCATCGTCGAGAATCCCGCGCCGGGTGGGAGTTCGGCTCCCACCGGGGTCAGCGTCACCAATGTCCCCACAATTTTCGGCGTGTTCAGTGCGGCCAGTTACGCGAGCGCCGCCTTCAGCCCTGGCGAGCTGGTCACGATGTTCGGATCTAATATCGGCCCCGCAATTCCGGCCACGATGTCCGTTGTTCAAGGCTACGTAACTACTAGTTTGGGCAACGTAACGGTGACCATCGACGGGCAGAACGCGCCGATCCTCTATGTGAGCGCCAGCCAAGTGACGGTGCAGGTGCCTTACGAAGCGATCATCGGTGCGGGGCAGACCGTGATAGTCACGAATGGCGCGAACCCGCCTGCCAGCACTACCATCAACATCGCACCTGCCGCTCCGGGAATCTTTACCGCGGATGGCTCGGGCGAGGGGGAAGCCTCGGCGATCAATACGGGCGCTACTTCCGGGCTGGTCACGCTGAACAGCACCACAAATCCAGCGCATATCGGCGACACGGTCAGCCTCTATCTCACTGGCGAGGGTAACTACAACCCATCGCTTTTGACGGGAGCCGTCAATACCAACACGGGCTTCGTAATCCCGGTCAGCTACACTCCGCTGCCGCAGCTCTCTCCACTGCCGACCGTAAGTATCGGCGGCGTGGATGCGAGCGCGGGAGTCTCCTACGCCGGCGTAGTCCCTGGTTCCATCCTCGGCGTTTTGCAAATCAACGTTGTGGTTCCTCTGGGGAGTTCCACGGGGACAGCCGTGCCGTTGACGGTGACCATCGGCGGCGTCACCGCGCAATCGAACGTCACATTGAACGTTCACCCGTAGGTGCGGCCAGGGCCTCGTATTTCATTGAAGCGCCTGAGGGCGCAGCACCCACCGTGGCTGAGTGGTAAACAAGATTAATCAAAATCTTCTTGGCCGGTTGCGGCGCGGCATGTTATGTTGATCGAGTCCTGATTCGTCTTTCCAATTTCACGTTTTCCAATTTCAATACAGGAGGCGCCCACATTGCATTCTGACGAGAGCTTCGCAATCTCCAGCTTCGCAATCTCCGCGGGTTGCCTCAAAACCTTCCTGGTTTACTAGTCTCCTGCGCCAACCCAGTCTTCAATAGCGCTCATGCGCAGAAGGAGGAATTCATCTATGACCACGATCAAGGTCTTTCAAGGCACCCGCTCCGTCGACGCGCCCCGTCTGTGCGATTCCTGCTCCACCGGCGTGGTAATGCGCGGTCCAGCCGAAAGCGAAGAGTACGTACACTGCGCGCTGATGGAAAAACCGGTCCGTATGCGCGTAACGGAGTGCAACCGTTACATCGACCGCACACAGCCCTCGCTATGGGCGATGAAAGAGATCGCCTGGGTGCTGCAGTCGGATTCCAAGCGGCAGAAGATCGGCTTCGTCACGGCCAAGGAGTGGCGTAAGCTGAACGAAGACGAGAATCTGGTTCCGTTACAGTTCGAGTAACTACTCGCTACTTGCAATCCAGTGCGTGACTTTGGGCGGGCCGGCGCCTTGATGCAGGGCAATGGCCCGCGATTCTGTTTCGCGATCGGAGATAGTGACGCGTTCATGCTGGCGCAGATGCTCGGCCCAGCTTTCCACCAGGAATGTTTCGATGTAACGGCCAGGCGTAGCGGCGTCTTCAAAGAGCCCCCAACGAATGGCCCCGTCGCGGCGGCGGATTGTGCGCATGGCTTGCATGTCGCGTGAGAAATCGCGGGCGCGGGCGGGATCGATGGAATATTCCACGGTCACCAGCACCGGGCCATGTTCTTCGGGCCGCTCGACCACCAGAATCGGTTCCGGCCAATGCCCGGAAGGACGCGTGTCGAGCTCACGCAGGCCGGTGAGGCGAAAACGGGATGTCGCGGCGGCGGCGACGATGAGAGCTGTCCCCGCGCAAAAGAGCGCGGTGCGGAGCCCTACGCGCGTTGCCAGTGCGCCCCAAATCACGCTGCCGACGGCCATGGCGCCTTGGAAGACCAGCAGATAAACAGCCAGTGCGCGAGCGCGCACCCAAGCCGGCACGGAGGTTTGCGTGACGGTGGTGAGCGTAGAGTTGACGGTCATCCAAGCGATGCCGGTGACCACCAGCGCGAGAGCCACGGCGGCGAAACTCGCGAGATAGGCGAGCAGAATGTTGACCGCGCCGAATAGCGCAACCGCGGCGGTGACCATTGTGTCCGGCGAGAACATTTGCCGCAAGCGATGCAGCATGAGCGCGCCAAGAATGGACCCCACGCCCAGGCAGCCGAGCAGAAGCCCGTAGCCGGTGCTGTCGCGATGCAGCTCAACCTTGGCCACCAGCGGGAGCAGGGACCACAATGCGCTGGCCGAAATAATGAAGCTGCCCGACCGAACCAACACCGAATGGATGGACGGCGCAAAACGCACATAGCGAATTCCGGCCAGGATGGCGGCGCCGACGCGCTCCGTGGAAATCGGCTGAGGCTGCTGCTCGGGATCGCGACGCCATAGATAGAGCACCACCATTACGCCGACGAAGGAAACCGCGTTCAGGATGAATGCGGCGCCCGCTCCGATGGCCGCTACCACCGCGCCTCCCAGCGCCGGACCCACGGCGCGCGCCAGATTGAAGCCCACGGAATTGAGAGCGATAGCGGCCGGGAGCTCCGATCGCGGGACCAGGTCTGGCATGATGGCCTGCCAGGTGGGGCCGTTCATGGTGGCGCCCAGGCCCAGCGCGAAGGTCAGCCAGAGCAAGGTCCACGGGCCAGTGGATCCTGAGAGCGTCATCACTCCCAGAACGGCAGCGGCGGCCAGCATCAGGCCTTGCGTGCCCAGCAGCAGTTTGCGGCGGTTAAAAAGATCGCCCGCGGCTCCGGCGGGCACTCCGAGCAGGAAGACCGGGAGATTGGTCGCAGTTTGGACCAGAGCCACCAGCAGGGCTGACGGCGCCAGCTCCGTCATCAACCAGGCCGCACCGACATTCTGCATCCAGGTGCCGATGTTGGACACAATGGAGGCGATCCACAGCCAGCGGAACCAGGTGTAAAGCAAAGGCGTCCAGGTGCTGCTGCGCGGAGAAGATGCGGCCTGGGTCGACCGGGGTGTCAAGCTTCATTGTGCTTCGGCAGAAGGTGCTTTTGCACTTTACCGAGCGCGTTGCGCGGGAGCTTGTCCACCAGGATGAAGGAACGCGGCACTTTGAACGAAGCGAGCTTTTGGCGGCAGATGGCTTCCAAATCGCCAGGATCGATACTGCGCGTTGCCACCACATAAGCCACGGGAACTTCACCACGGACTCGATCGGGCGCGGCGGCCACCGCGGCTTCCGCCACGCCATCCTGCTCCTGGAGGAACTCCTCAATTTCGCGCGGATAGATGTTGAAGCCGCCGGAGATAATCAGGTCGCTCTTGCGGCCGCACAGGGTGTAATAGCCGTCGGGCGCGCGCGTGGCGATGTCGCCGGTTCGGAAATAGCCGTCGACGAACGCTGACCGCGTCGCTTCGTCACGCCGCCAATAGCCCGCGAAAATGTTGGGACCCTTCAGATGCACTTCACCAACTTCGCCGGCGCCTACTGCGCGGCCTTCCGGATCGAGCAACCGCACCGAGACGCCAGGCAAAGGCAGGCCGACGCTGCCGGGACGTCGCTCGCCGGCGTAGGGGTTGCTGATGTTCATCAACGTTTCGCTCATGCCGTAACGTTCCAGCGGGGAGTGGCCGAAGCGCTCGCGAAACTCTTCGAAGATCTGAGCCGGTAATGGGGCGCTGCCGGAGACGAAGAGGCGGACGAAGCTGCCGATTTCAGCAGCCTGTTCGGGCGGCAGATCGAGAAGGCGGACGTACATGGCGGGGACGCCGAAGAATAGCGTGGGACGAAAGTCGAGGAACTCCGCCGCTGCTTTTTGATGCTCGAAACGTTCCAGCAGGCGCGTGCGGCATCCGCTGATGAGCCAGCAGTGCAGGCCGTTGCCAAGACCGTGGACGTGGAAGAGCGGGAGAGTGAGCAGAAAACGATCGGCACTCGATATTTGCCAGCAGGTGAGCAGATTGAGCGCGTTCGCCGCCATGTTGTTGTGCGTGAGGATGGCGCCCTTGGAGACGCCGGTGGTGCCGGAAGTATAGATAATGCCGGCGGGGGCATCGCCATCGAGAGAAACCTGAGGCCGTTCGTTTGGCAGCGCCGTCGCCTCGCGCGTAAGATCCGAAGGATTCCACATGGGCGCGGGGCTCGTGAACTCCGTCGCGGACACCACGGCCACGGGCTCGGCGTCGGTAAGGATGTGGCTCAGCTCGCGCTCGCGATAGAGGATGTTGATGGGAACGAAGATCACGCCCAGCTTGACGCAGGCCAGGTACAGATCGATCATCTCGACGCAGTTGGCCAGGTAAACACAAAGCCGATCGCCTTGCTTCAGGCCGCGCTGCGCGAGCAACTGCGCCAGGCGATTGCTGCGCGCGTCGATGTCGCCGAAGGTGTAGCTGGCGCCCTCGAATTCGAGAGCGGTGTGGTCGCGGCGTCCAATGAAGGAGAGATCGAAGAGGTGAAGGAGATTCAAAAGCTGAAGATACCACGGCTGCTTCGCGATAATGAGGTTGAAGGGCGGCGACAGAATGGAATCACTCAGAGCTACTTGCTGCGTTGCTGGCGGTGGACCGGCCGGCATCATGCTAGGGTATCTGCTGGCACGAGCTGGGGTGGACGTAGTGGTCCTCGAAAAGCACGCGGACTTCTTTCGCGATTTTCGGGGCGACACCGTGCATCCGTCTACGCTCGAGGTGATGTATGAGCTTGGGTTGCTGGAGGATTTTCTCAAGCTGCCGCACCAGAAGGTCACTTCGGCCGGCGCGCGAGTGGGCGATTTCGCTTTGAAAGCGGCTGACTTCAGCCATCTGCCTACCCATTGCAAGTTCATCGCGCTGATGCCGCAATGGGACTTTCTGAATTTTCTTGCGGATCGCGCTAGGCGCTTCTCTGGGTTTCACCTGCGGATGCAGACCGAAGCTGTCCACCTGCTGCGGGACGGCGCAAGGATCGTCGGAGTGGAGGGCCGATCGCCCGAGGGGCCGGTGCACATCCAGGCAGATCTCGTGGTTGGATGCGACGGACGGCATTCCACCATCCGGCAGGCCGCGGGTCTTGAAGTGCAGGAGTTCGGCGTGCCGATCGACGTGCTGTGGTTTCGTTTATCGCGACGAGCGGGCGATCCCGAGCAAGTGTTGGGAAATGTCAACTACGGAAAGGTGCTGATCCTGATCAACCGGGGCGATTATTTTCAGGCCGGGCTGATTATTCGGAAAGGCTCCTTTGAGGAGACAAAGCGCGAGGGGCTGGACATGCTGCGAGAGGCCATCGCGCGGATTGCACCGTATCTGGGCGATCGAGCGCGAGAACTCGAAAGCTGGGATCAGATCAAGTTGCTCACGGTGCAGATCAACCGGCTGCGGCAGTGGCACCTTCCGGGCCTGCTGTGCATCGGCGACGCTGCGCATGCTATGTCCCCGGCGGGTGGAGTGGGAATCAATCTGGCGATTCAGGACGCGGTAGCGACGGCAAATTTGTTGGCGGGCGCTCTCCAGGCGAGAGCTGTCACCGAGGCGCTGCTGGCGCAGGTACAACGACGCCGCGAGTTTCCGACGCGCGTGACGCAAATGCTGCAGGTGAATGCCCATAAGGCTTTCGCGAACGTGTTTGAAACCAGCGGCGCTTTCCGAGTTCCGTGGCAGTTGAAGGCAGTGGCGCACGTCCCAGGAATCCAGCGCGTGATGGGGCATGTGGTGGGTATGGGGGTGCGGCCGGAACATGTGACAGGAGCCGCGCGAACCGAGCGAAGCCAGCCATGGTCGTTGAAGAAGGCTGCGGTAAGCGCCGGAGCGTTCCTAGGGGCCATGGTCGCCACGGTGCGCGCGTTACGCGCCGCCTAAATTTTCGCCTTCGGGTTCTTCTTCCGCATCCACTCCACGAATTTCTCTGGAGCGGCCATCGTCGACAGGCGGCCTTGGCGCACCAGCGCCCAATCGTCGAATAGCTTGGATTGTTTGATCTCGGCCAGTGTTACGGGCGGATCGATCCGGCCAAGATATTCGAAGTCGGCCACGGCGGATTTCGGATTCTTGGGGTCGTCCTTAGGCTCCGATGCCACCTTCGCCAGCCCCACTACGGCCGAAAGACCGCCGCTGTGATAAATGAACACCTTGTCGCCGGACTTCATGTCGCGGATGGCGCGGACCGCCTGCGGATTGTTCACTCCGTCCCAGGATGTTCGCTTTTCTTTCTCCAATTGATCGATGGAGTAGGTTTCGGGGTCAGTTTTAGCGAGAAAGTATCTCATCTGAATCAACCTTACTTACTGTAAGAGACCCTAGCGAAAGGAGCAAGCGCCCGGTGAGGCACGCAATGTTGTTGTTGGCGATGTTGCAGTTGGCGGTGATGCTACGCGCGGCTGCGCCGGATGCGGCTACGCCTGTTGCTCCGGTAGATCCGGGCAAGTACCAGATTGGCCCGGAGGATCTGCTGTTCATCCGCGTCTGGCGGGAGCCCGATTTTACGCTGCCGGTGGCGGTGCGCCCGGACGGCAAGATCACCATGCCGCTGATTGGCGAAGTGACGGCGTCGGGGCGAAGCCCTTTGCAGTTGACGGCGGCGTTGAAAGAATCGCTGACTCAATATCTAAACAACCCGGACGTGAACGTGTTCGTGACGGAGGTCCGCAGCAAGAAATTCTACATCGACGGTGAAATGAACCGTCCGGGATCGTTCCCCTTGGTGACCCCCACGTCAGTACTGGAAGCACTGAGCCGGGGCGGCGGTTTTCGCGAGTTCGCCAACACCAAAAGAATTCGAGTGTTGCGGGGGGGCGTGGTGCGCCACTTTAACTACAAAGACGTCACCAAAGGGAAGCACCTGGAGCAGAACATCGCGGTAGAGAATGGCGACCACATCATCGTTCCCTGATATGACTCGCCGCTCGCTCGATCCCGAGGACTACGGCAACATTCTGCGGAGGAGCAAAGGCTGGATCGCCGGTCCCTTGTTCGCCGCGCTGGTGGTTTCGGTGGTGGTGGCTTTTCTGTGGCCGGACACATACATTTCGACCGCCACCATCCGTGTGGCGCCGCCGCAGGTGCCCGAGAGTTTCGTACCCGCCAACACCAGCCAGGATGTGCAAGGGCGGGTGAACGCTCTGGTGCAGCTGATCCTGAATCGCGCCACGCTTACCAACATCATCAACACGCACGGCTTGTATAAGCGTAAGCTGGCGCGGATGCCGCTGGACGACGTCATCGAAGAGATGAAGCAGAACGATATCCAGGTGCTGCCGGTGCGGCAGAGCTTGAACGCCGGGCAGAGGGAAACCCAGCAATACCCGGCGTTCGAGATCCGGTTCGCCTATAGCGAGCGCTTCACCGCGCAAAAGGTGGCGACGGACCTGGTGGCGCGGTTCCTGGAGGAAAATGTCCGCGAAGTGTCGCAGCAGACGGTTTCCACCACGCAGTTTCTGCAGGATCGCTGGGAGGAATCGAAGAAGAAGCTGGATGAAGTAGAGCAGCGCTTGAGCGTGTTCCGGGCGCAGAACATCGGCCGGATGCCGGAAGAGCAGCAGAACAACTACCAGCAGCTCACCGCGCTGCAGGCGCAGAAGCTGAATCTGAACATGGCGCTGAATCGCGTGAATCAGGAGCGGCTGCTGTATGAGAATCAGCTCCGGATCTACAGCGATCAGCTGGCGTCGTTGAAGGACCCGAACGCGCCCGAGCGGACCGCGCAACCAAGCGACGACAAACCATCGGAGCAGGACCGGGAAATCGCACAGTATGAAGATTCGCTGGCGACTGCCAGGGAACGCTACAAGGAGAACCATCCGGACGTGCAGCGGCTGGTGAATCTGCTCTCGGCGGCGAGGGCCCAGCGTCAGGCGACTGTTAAACCAGAGCCGGGTAAACCCGATAATCCGGCGCCTCGTCAACCCAGCCCGCAGTTTTTGCGCGAACAACGCGAATTGGAGGCGGACGTGGAGCGGACCAAGGGGCTGCTGCTGGCGAAAGGCGTGGAGATGGAAGATTACCGGAAACAAAGCTCCCAACTGGATGGCATCGTCCGCAACTACGAATCGCGAATTGAGAGCACGCCGGTTGGGATCCGGGAATATGACGAGTTGATTCGCGACCGGGATCTGGCGAAGAAAGACTACGAAGATCTGGACCGGCGCGTGAACAGTTCCGCGATGTCCACCGCGCTGCAGAATCGCCAGCAGGGTGAACGGTTGGAACAGCTGGATCCGCCGTCGCTGCCGCAAACGCCGGCGCGTCCCAAGCGGCTGCTGATGGTGGCGGTTGGGACCAGCCTGGGTGCTCTGCTCGGCCTGTGCCTGGCGGGTTTGCGTGAATTGCGCACGGGCGCGCTCCACAGCGTGAAGGATGTCGGCGCATACTCCGAGCTTCCGGTGCTCGGAAGCATCCCGCTATTTGAAGGCCGGGTTGTGGCACGGCGCCGCAGGCGAGTGGTCTGGCTCAAGTGGGCGGCCACCAGCCTGGCGGGTGTCGCGATCATGTCCGCTTCGGTGGCGCACTATTACCTCAGCAGATTATAGGGGGGCGATATGAGTAGAGGAGGGCGATATGAGTAGAGGGGGGCGACATGATTAGAGAGCAACATGAGTAGAAATGCCGCTGTGGGAGCCGCGCTCGAACACGGCGCTGCGCTGGCCGAGGCCATCATTGAGTTGGATTTGCAACTGGTGCCGGCGGTCCCCATTCAGCCCGAAATCCCGAGTGAGGAGTTTCGCGCTCTGCGGACCAGGCTGGAACAGCTGCAGGCCACGCGCGCCATCCAAGCTGTGCTGGTGGCCAGCCCGTCCCGGGGGGATGGTAAGTCGTTCACCGCAGCGAATCTCGCGCTGGCGGAGGCGCAGCTCGCCGATAATCCCACGCTGCTGTGTGATTTCGACCTGCGCCACCCTGTCCAGCAGCGCGTTTTTCGGATCAACCGCAGCCCCGGAATCAGCGACTACCTGGCCGGGAAGGCCGAGCTTCACGAGGCCATGCGAAGAATCGGAAATAGCAATCTGTTTGTGATGCCGGCGGGCGAGCCGGTGATCAATCCGTTGGAACTGCTGCATGTGAAGCGGGTCCGCCGGCTCATGAACAGTCTGCGAAACGTGTTTCGCTGCATTCTTCTGGACAGCCCCTGCTTGCTCGCAGCCTCCGACGCTAATCTGCTGGCAGGGCTGGCGGATGGAACGCTGCTGGTTACCAGGATGGGTGCCACGACGCCCGATTCGATGACCCGCGCGATCGGATCTTTGGGCCGGGACAACATTCTGGGAATCATAGCCAACGGCGCCAATGCCGGCTAAAGAGCCTGTGCGGGAGACGCCCGCTGTATTCCACCCGGCACACTGGTTCACCCACCCAAACATCAGCTAAAATAGGACGGTTGTTTTGAGGCGCGGCTTAAGCTGCCAATTTCAGGCGGCAAACAGGGTTCGAATGAAACCGACCCGAAGACTGCGCCCGAACCGGCCATGAAGTTGCTCTCAGGCTAAGAACCAGCATTTTGGGACTACAAGCGCAGAGTGGAAAGGACCCCGTCTAGATGATGTTTCTCAGGCTTCGCCGCCTGCCCGCCCCTGTGCTTCGTTCCGTTGTTGTGCTGATTGGGATAGGCGTTGGGCACGCCTCAGCTCAGAATCAGCAACAACCACAGCAACAACCACCGAAACCGCCCAACCCTTTTGAGACGGTACCACAGAGTCCGCAGGAAGCCCCCAAACCGGTGCAACCGGTACAACCGGCGCCTCCACCACCACCAGCAGCGGCCCAGCAACCGATCCGCGCCACACGGCCCGGACAGCCGCCTGAGAACATCGTCGAGGCCATCGAGTTTCGAGGCGCAAGGCGCGTTCGCCAGGATACGTTACAAGCCCTGATCTTTACCAAGAAGGGCGACCGTTTTGAGGAAGATAGCCTGCACCGCGATTTTATGGCGCTGTGGAACAGCGGACGTTTCGACGACATCCGCATTGAGCGCGAGCCGGGTAAGGACGGCTGGATCGTCCGTTTCGTGGTAGTGGAGCGGCCGGTGGTGCGCACCATCAAATACGAAGGCAACAAATCGGTGAGCGTGTCCGACATTTTGGACCGTTACAAGGAACGCAAGGTCGGCCTGGTTGTCGAGTCGCAATACGATCCAAACAAAGTGCAGCGCGCCAAGAACGTACTGATCGAGTTATTGGCGGAACACGGGCATCTGGGCGCGACGGTGGATCCGCAGATCCGGCGCGTTCCTCCATCGTCTCTTGAGATCACTTTCAAGATCAACGAGGGTCCCAAGGTGAAGGTGGGCAACATCGATATCACGGGGAATACGGTGTTTTCGGATAAGGAGGTGATCCGGGCGATGAAAAACCTGCATCCCTTCGGCCTGCCGCATTCCATACTGTTCGAAAGTCTATTCGCAAAAACCTACGACCCGAGCAAGCTCGAAGAAGACAAGAGCCGGGTGCAGGTGTTTTATCAGGAACACGGTTATTTCACCGCGCACGTCACCGAATCAATGGTCACCATGCGCAAGACCGGCGGCGAGGGGATGCACATCCCTCTGATTCACCCCAATAAGCCCGGCACAGTGGCGGATGTCAACGTAACGGTAGAAGAAGGCAAGCTGTATCACCTGAACAACATCACCTTCTCGGGCGTCAAGTTCTTCCGCACTCCGGAAGCTTTGATGACGCCGTTGTTCGGAATGTCCAAGGGCGATGTGTTTTCCACCGCCAAGCTGCGCAAGGGCCTGGAGAACATGCGCAAGCTGTATGGCGACTTTGGCTTCATCGATTTCGTGGCTGAGCCGTCCTTTGATCCAATGCCGGACAGCGGGAACATGGATATGTCGTTGTCGGTGGACGAAGGCCATCAATTCTTCGTCCGGCGCATCGATTTTTCCGGCAACCTCACCACGCGCGACAAGATCATCCGGCGCCAGTTGCTGATCGACGAAGGGCAAATCTTCAACAACCGGCTGTGGGAGCTGAGCATTCTGCGTTTGAACCAGCTGGGGTATTTTGAGCCGCTGAAGGCTGAAGATGCCGCCGATATCAAACGCGACACCAAGACCAACACCGTGGATATCACGCTCAAAGTGAAGGAACGCGGCAAGAACTCGATTCAGCTGAACGGCGGCGTTTCGGGAATCGCCGGCAGTTTCATCGGTGCTTCCTATTCCACCAACAACTTTCTCGGGTTGGGCGAAACCTTGGGACTGAGTTCGCAAATCGGCACGCGCCTGGATTCGGTGCAGTTCTCGTTCACCGAGCCCTATTTCCTGGACCATGCGCTGCAGACCGGATTCACGCTGTATGTGCAGCGTTACAACTACAACCAGGCGCAACAGGCTTCCATCCTGGCCGGAACCAACCTGATTTCCTATTACAATGCGCTCGGCACGCAGAACCTGTTGAACTACGTCCAGAACGGTTATGGCGGCACCATCTTCGCGTCCTATCCTCTGAAGCGCAGCTTCGCGCGCGTGGGGCTCACCTACGGCTATAACATTTCCAATGTGCGGCCGATAACCACCGCGGCGAACAATTACTTCACCTACATCGATTTCGAGGGTGTCGGCGGCCCGAATCAGCTGTCTGGCATCCGCACCAGCACCATCACACCGTCCTACACTTACAACAGCATCAACAATCCCATTAATCCGACGGCTGGGCGAGAGCTCTTCTTTTCAGCGGGGTATTCGGGTACCGAACTGGGCGGCAACGTCAACACCATTCAGCCCACCTTCGACGCGAAGTATTTCCATCCGGGATTGAAGAAGGGTCATGTAATCGGGCTGCATCTTTCGGCGCGCATGATCATTGGATACGGTGGAAAAACCGCGCCTCCCTTCTCGCGCTTCTTCATGGGCGGCGAGAACGATGTGCGCGGCTTCTATAACTGGACCATCAGCCCCATCGTCTATCTGCCCAGCGATGTTGCCAGCATTCAGGTCTATAACACCGATGGGACGTTGCGCACACAGAAGGGCGTTCCGGTGACCATGACCGTTCCTTCTTACCAGGTGACCTTCCCGGGTGGCGATACCAGCGTGGTGGGCAACTTCGAATACCGGATACCAATCGTGGGGCCGGTGACGCTGGCGATTTTCGTCGATGCCGGCATGGACCGGCTGCTGTTCCCGCACCAGCTTCACCTGAATCCGACGCGAACCGACCAATTGAACGCGGAGTTCCCGCAAGCCGGCTTTACCGGTTTGGCCTATATTCAGCCCGGCTCCCAAGTGATACGTACTTCCACCGGGCTGGAGCTTCAGGTATTGATGCCAGTGGTGAACGCCCCGTTCCGCGTCTATTGGGCCTATAATCCCACGCGTTTCGAAGGCACTCTGACGGCGCCCATCGTCGCCGACAAATCGTACTTCCCGAACACGGCTACGTACACTAACGCCATCAGCTCCATTGGTGCGGTTTTACCGTACAGCGCCGAGCGCTCAGCCATGTTCCGCTTTACCGTGGGACGGACCTTCTAGCGCCGCGCGAATTGGATAGAATAAAATGATTTTCTTCGATTAGGAGTAACACTGTGAAAAGTAAAGTATGTTTGTGGCCGGTGCTCGCATTGGCTGTTACGTTGACGGCCCAGGCGCAACAGGGCAAATTCGCGGTCATCAACATTCAAGGCGCCATTATCAGCACCAAGGACGGCCAGAAGGCAGCCGCCGAGTTGCAGCAGAAGACCGCGCCCAAGAAGAAGGAACTGGAACAAAAGCAAAACGAAATTAACGGTTTGCAGGACCAGCTCAACAAAGGTTCGAATACATTGAGCGATTCGGCCAAGAACGATCTTTACAAGAACATCGAGTTCAAGAAGAAGGGCCTGCAGCGCGAAGTGGAAGACGCGCAGGCCGATCTGGAAGCCGACCAGCAGAAACTTCTGTCGCAATTGGGACAAAAGATTCTCGCCGTGATTGAAAAGTATTCTCGCGATAACGGCATTACCATGGTCTTGGACGTTAGCAATCCGCAGACCTCTGTGCTCTATGCTTCCCCGAGCGTCGACATCACCAAAGAGATCATCGACCTCTACGATAAGAGCACCGCATCAGGCGGCGCGCCGGCGCCCGCTCCAGCTCCGAAAACTCCTGCGACCACGTCCGCTCCCAAGCCGGCTGCTCCAGCCAAGCCCGCGGGACAATAATCGCCTTCCGCGGCTTTGTGAGTAACGCTTGCGAGTAGAGCTGGCGGGCGACCGGAAACTGCGCGACCGCAATAAACCGGCGTACCGGCTGGCTCACTGGCCCATCTGGATTTTTGTCTTCTTCCTCGCTCCTGGGCCATCTACTTTTGAGCTGTTCGAGCGGGGGTTCGATCGGCGCAAGCTGATCTGGCTGGGCCTGGTGATTCTCGGAACCGGCATCGCCGCTCTGCGGGGCCGTTTGCCCGGCGTGGAGCCGCGGCCCTACATTATCCGTTTCGTCGAGAACAAACCGAATCCGCTGTATCGGCGAATCTGTTACACCTTCGCCTGGAGCATCGTGATCGCGTTCGCGGTGCTGAATTTCACCGGACTGGCGGTGGCGGTTGCAACCGGCGCCTGGCGATTGAAGCAGATCTATGCTTATGGATATTTTCCGTTGGCCATCCTGATCTGGGCGCTGGGGGCCATGGGTTTGCTGCCGCGCGTGAAGCCGTCCACCAAAGGGGAAGGCCACGAACGGCGCTATTTCTACGGCGCGGTGTGGGCGTCGTGCATCGCGCAGCCGGTGTTAGGGATGCTGTGGAAGCTGCTGCCGCATACGCGTGCGGCGGACGCCCTGAAGCTAGTGGTTTTCACCGGGCTGCTCGCGTTTTGCGGCCTTCTCGCCCGGCGCGGGCTGCTCCCCAGAACCCGGCCCATCGTTCCCGGTGAATTGGCCATCTCGGACTAAGTGCTTTCCGTTCCACGCTCGGGACTCGAAATGCGTCAAAATGGTTTAGTGGGTTTCTGTCTGGACTTCTGCACCCAATGAAGCTGCTTCTGTGTTTTGTTACGGTTGCGCTGGCAGCGCAGGCCGGTGAATTCGTCGTCCTCTCGAACGGCTTTCGCATCCATGCCGATAGCCACGTCGCGGACGGGCCGATCATCCGGCTTCAGACCAGCCAGGGAATCATCGAAATTCAGGCCGCAAGCGTCGCGCAGTTTGAACAGGAAGATTACGTTGCGCCGGCTCCGCCCGCGATTCCACCCGCGGCTCCGAAAGCCGAGACCAGCGAGCAGCTCACCCCGCAGGAGTTGGTCACCCGTGCGGCGCTCCATGCCGGTCTGCCTCCGGCGATCGTCCAGAGCGTTGCGCGAGCTGAATCGGGCTACCGCCAGGACGCTGTGTCGCCAAAGGGCGCGATCGGGCTGATGCAGCTCATGCCCAAGACGGCGGCCGAACTGGATGCCGATCCGCGCGACCCGGAGCAGAACGCCGAAGCGGGCGCACGCTACCTGCGCGATCTGCTGCTCAAATACGAGACCGATCCGCACCAGGTCTCAAAGGCCGTGGCGGCTTACAACGCCGGGCCAGCGGCGGTGGACAAATATCACGGCGTCCCACCCTATCCCGAGACCATTCAGTACGTCAATCGCGTCTTAAAGCAATACGAAAAAGAGCAGGCTGCTACTCTGAGGTGATGCCCTTCGATGGTTTGCGCGTGGTCTCGTTCGAGAGCCGGCGCGCGACCGAAATGGGGGAGCTAATCCGCAGGCAAGGCGGTGATCCGTTTGTTGCACCTTCCATGCGCGAGGCGCCCATCGAAAACAACACCCAAGCGTTCGAGTTCGCCGAGCGTCTGTTCCGCGGCGAGTTCGATTTGATGATCTTTCTCACCGGTGTGGGCGCGCGGGCGCTGAACAAAGTCTTGTCGTCGCGTTATCCGGAGGAGCAGTTCGCCGAGGCACTGCGCAAGATCGCCGTAGCTGCGCGAGGTCCCAAACCACTGGCCGCGCTGCGCGAAATGAAGGTTCCCGTGACAGTCACCGCGCCCGAACCCAACACCTGGCGCGAGCTTCTCGTCGCGCTCGAAGGGCGGCCGGAGTGCGGCAATGCCCGGCGGATCGCGGTGCAAGAATACGGGAAACCGAACGTTGAGTTGATGGAGGCCTTACGTGCGCGGGGCGCTACAGTGACGCCGGTCCGCGTGTATCAATGGGACCTGCCGGAAGATCTGACGCCGCTGCGGGAGGCGGTTCACCGGATTGCGGAGGGCCGGGGAGACGTGGCGATGTTCACCACATCCATTCAGATCCTGCATTTGTTCCGCATCGCCGCCGAAGAGGGGATAGTCGAGCCGATGCAGCAGGCCTTGCGCCGCATGCTCATCGCGTCTATCGGCCCCACCACAACCGAGACGCTGGAGGAGTTTGGCCTCACGGCCGACGTTACGCCCAGCCATCCGAAGATGGGTTTTCTGGTCAAGGAGACTTCTGAACAAGCGGCGGGCATCCTGCAGCGAAAACGTGGCGTGCATGCCTAAGAAACCAGGCAATGTGTACCAACAATTCGGCAAATACTACGGGATGGCATTCCTGTTGCCGGTATCGATGGCGGTAGGGTATGGGATCGGATACGGCCTCGACAAAGTGTTCCACACCGCTTTCCTCAAGGTTGTATTCTTGCTGCTGGGCATCGCCGCTGGCATCATTGAACTGGTTCGCGATCTGTCCCAAGACGATGCCGGAAAGTGACCCCCGGTTTTACGAGCGAGCCACCCGGCGAATTTCCTGGCTCATTGCCGCGCTAGGGCTGCTGGGAACCATCGTGGCCATATCCATGCGTGGATTTCGGGCTGGGATCGCATTCCTGCTCGGGGCCGCAGTCTCCTACTTCAGCTTCGTCTCCTGGCAGCGCTTTACCGGCGCTCTGGGACCGGACGGCAAGAGGCGCTTTGCCTGGCCATTCGTGGTTCGCATCGCCGTTCTGTTGGCTGCGGCGTGGGTTATAATCAAATTTCTTGGACCAAATGTAGCGGCTGGGGCGACGGGTCTGTTTGTCGGCACAGGCGCAGTGATCCTGGAAATCATTTACGAACTGATCTATAGCTAAACTCATCTATGTTAGTTGACCTCACCTATGCAAGCTGAACTGGAACTCTGGCCCACCGCCCTTTTTAACCGCTTCCTGGCGGGTCCGCTCGATTCTTTCCTGAATGCCATTGGACGGCCCGCCGCCGATCCAGCGCATCCCTGGGAAAACTGGCTGACCATGGAGCTTTTGGTGGTGGCCGTGATTTTCGTCCTGTTCGCGGTCTTGCGCTCCAGGCTCTCGGTGGAATCTCCTGGCAAGCTGCAATTGACTTTCGAAGCGCTCTACAACTTCCTGTCGGGCCAGGCGCACGATGCGCTGGAGCATGGTTCCAGCAAATATCTCCCATTCATCGGGACGCTGTTCATCTTCATACTCTTGATGAATCTGATCGGGATCATCCCGGGCTTCGAATCGCCGACCATGACCCCAGCGGTCCCCTGTGGCATCGCTGTTTCAGTCTTTCTGTATTACAACTACATGGGGGTCCGGGAACAGGGCATCGGGAAATATCTGGCGCACTTCGCGGGTCCAGTGTGGTATCTGGCGTGGCTCATGATCCCGATCGAAATTATCAGCCATCTCTCAAGACCGCTTTCCCTGACAGTCCGTTTGTTCGGGAACATGTTCGCCGGCGAGAAGGTGACTCTGACGTTTCTGGCCCTCACATATTTCGTGGTGCCAGTCATCTTCATGGGGCTGCACGTGTTCGTTGCATTCTTACAAGCATTCATATTCATGCTGCTCAGCACCATTTATATCGCTGGCGCAGTGGCACACGAAGAACACTAGGCATAATCCGTTCGCAAGCGTGAGCCCGTCGTCCCCCAGGATAGACAGGGAACCACCTCCTCGCGAACAATTTAGTAAAAGGAGAACACTCGAATGAAACGTAAACTGATCTATGCGGGAGCCGCGTTGATGACGCTGGCCAGCCCGATGTTCGCGCAGGCGCCCGGAGGAGGCGGTCTCACCGGCACTCTGAACTTACCCGCTGCTTACCTGGCGCTCGGAATCTCGGCCGGCCTTTGCGGCCTCGGACAAGGAAAAGCCACAGCGGCGGCCTGCGAGGCGATGGCGCGCAACCCTGGCGCTGCCGCCGGTATCCGATTCTCACTCCTTCTGGGATTGGCCCTCATCGAATCTCTCACGCTGTACGCGTTGATCGTCACCTTCATCGCGAAGTAGTTTTTTGCAGTAAGTAGGGGGCGGCCGGTAGCGGCGGCCCCTTTTCTTTTTTATGAAACGGCCCCATTTATGAAACTCCAAGGCATCTTCAGCCCCATTACCACGCCCTTTAATCACGAAGGCGAGATGTGGAAAGTGAAGGTTCAGCATAACGTCGAGAAGTGGAACGCCACGGGCCTCGTGGGCTATGTGGTGGTGGCATCCACCGGCGAAAGCGTGATGCTCGGGACCGACGAAAAGATCCAGCTCTGGGAATGGGTGGCGCAATGGGCTGCGCCGGAGAAACTGTTGATCGCCGGAACCGGCATGGACAGCGTCCATCAGACGGTGGCGCTGACCAATCGCGCGGCCGATATCGGATATAAAGCGGCGCTGATAAAAACGCCGTCGTTCTTCAAGGGGCAATTCAGCAAACCGGAAACGCAGATGCTGTTCTTCCGCGCGGTGGCCGATCAGGCCAAGATCCCGGTGCTGCTTTACAACTTCCCGCAGAACACGGGCATCGATCTTGCACCGGAGGCTGTGGCCGAGCTATCGCATCATCCCAACATCGTCGGGATTAAGGAGAGTTCGGGGAACGTCGAGAAACTGCTGCAAATGTTGCGCGAGACGAAGAAGGGGTTTCAGGTGCTGACGGGTTCCGCCACTACGCTCGCGCCGTCGCTCGCCATAGGCTGTAGCGGAGGCATTCTGGCGTTTGCAAATCCCGCGCCTTACGCTACCATTTCCATTTGGGAAGCGCACCGCACACGTGAACCGGAAGCGGCACTGGATTGGCAGAACCGGATTGGCCGAGCAGCTAAGCTGGTGACCACGAAGTATGGGATCGGCGGGCTGAAGTACGCGATGGATCTGACCGGCTATTACGGCGGGCCGCCGCGCCTGCCGCTGACGATCCCTACGCCTGCGGCAAAGCAGGAGATCGAAGCAGCGTTTGCGGAGCTTCGAGGCTAACCGCCCTGTTGATGTCTTCGATCATGCGCAAGGTTTTTTCGCGAACGGAGCGCACGAAAGCATCGCGCGAAATGTCCGGATCGCCGAATGCGTAAGTGATTCCGCGCGACGAGTTCACGATGGCGCCCAGGCCATCGTCATTGAAGCACTCCGCCGCGGCCTTCGCGCTGCCGCCTTGCGTTCCGTAGCCTGGCACCAGGATCAGAGCTTTCGGCATCAGCTCGCGCAGCCGGCTGCCTTCCTCGGGAAACGTCGCACCGATGACCGCCCCGATGGAACTGTACCCCGACGCGCCAACCAAGCCTTCGCCTAGTTCATTCAACGCGCCTGCGATCTTTTCATACAGCGGCCGGCCAGTGGCTTCCAGCGGCTGGTCTTCAAAATCCCTAGAGCCTGGGTTGGATGTTTTCAAAATCGCGAACAACCCTTTGCCGTGCTTCTTGCAGGCTTCGACGAAAGGCATCAAGCTGTCGCGGCCCATGTATGGAGTCACCGTCATTGCGTCGCAATCGAAGACATCAGGGCTCAGATACGCGTGTGCATAGGCCTCGGCAGTGGAAGAAATATCGTTGCGCTTGCCGTCGGCGATCACCTGCAGGCCGCGCTTTTTCGCCGCAAGCACCGTATTCTCGAAGGCTTGTATCCCTGCCACGCCGTATTGCTCGAAGAACGCCAACTGCGGTTTTACGGCCGGGACCAGATGGGCCACGGCATCGAGCACTAACTCATGGAATTCCGTGATTGCAGCGCAGACGTTGCCACGTTGAATGAACGCCGGCATCTGATCGATGCGCGGATCCAGGCCCACAACGCATCGGCTGTCCTTGGCTCGGATCTTCTCGAGTAAGCGGTCGGCGAACGACGCCATTACTAGAAATTATAGAGTACATGGCGGAGCGCGTCCTGATACTCCGCTCGAGCGGCCTTAGCGATGTTGCGCGCATCTTCCTCGGCGAAGTTAGCTTGGTCCCAGTTCTCCAGCGCGACCATGGAATGATCCGGCGTGGCGAGGTTCTCCTCGAAGCGAATGGCGGCGATCCAGCGTTCCACCGCCGCCTTGTAGTTGAATCTCAGTTTGTCGAGTTCGGCATTTTCCATGAGTTTTAGAACACGTTCTTCAGAGCCCAGAACAGGAAGCCCGACAAGAGCATGGCGATGGGCAGCGTCAGCACCCAAGCAAGCGCCAGGTTGCGAACGGTGGACATCTGCAGCCCCGTATGATTGGCGGCCATGGTGCCGGCGATCCCAGAGGAAAGTACGTGGGTGGTACTAACAGGCAAACCCATGTAGTCTGCCAAGCCGATGGTGGTCATCGCGGTTATTTCAGCGGCCGCGCCTTGCCCGTACGTGAGGTGGTCCTTGCCGATCTTCTCGCCCACCGTTACCACGATGCGTTTCCAGCCGATCATGGTTCCCAGGCCGAGCGCCATCGCTACCGCCACCTTCACCCATAGTGGAATGAACTTGGTGGCCAGATCGATATGCTTCTTGTAATTGCCGAGGATCTTCAAGTCGTCTTCGCTGAACTGAGCCTTGCCGGATTTCTGAATCAAACGAATTGTCTCGCTGACGACATACATGTCGTTGCGAAAGTTGCGAGTCATATCGGGCGGAACGTTCTTGAGTTCTTTGTAAAGGGCTGTCTCGTTGCCGATATCGCTGACCAGTGAACGCAACGCCAGCATGGTGTTGGCGTTAAAGTCCCTGGTGCGGATGTACGCCGTTAAGTCGTCGCGCGGGTCGGCCACCACTGCGGAGGCGTCGACGTAATGATTGAGCACTTGGACGGTTTGTTGCGATACTGCCAGGAAATCCGCGGTCTGGTTCGCCGTAACGGCTCGATTCAAGGCGTAGGTTGTAGGAACCGTGCCGATCAGGATCAGCATGATTAGCCCCATGCCTTTTTGACCGTCATTCGAGCCGTGCGCGAAACTGACGCCGGTACACGTGAATATCAGCAGGGCCCGAATCCAGAAAGGTGGCGGTTCGCCGTTCACCGGTGCTTCGTAGAGCCGCCGGTCTTTGATGATCGCTTTGCACAGCAGCAACAGTAACCACGCGAGGCCGAACCCGACGATGGGTGAAATCAGCAGCGAGCGGCCAACCCCTGCCGCCTGTCCCCAATCCACTCCGCTGGTGCCTTGCCTGGGATTCATGAGTTGATTCGCGATGCCGACGCCGATGATGGAGCCCACCATGGTATGCGAGCTGGAGGCCGGCAGCCCGAAATACCACGTGCCGAGATTCCAAAGGATGGCAGCGATCAAGAGCGCAAAAACCATCGCAAAACCCGAGCCGCTGCCCACCTGCAGGATCAACTCGACAGGCAGCAACGTGATGATGGTAAACGCCACGGCACCCGACGAAAGCAGGACACCGACGAAGTTGCAAAAGCCGGACCAGGCTACCGCCAGGTGGGGTTCCATCGAATGGGTATAGATGACGGTCGCAACCGCGTTGGCCGTATCGTGAAAACCGTTCACGAACTCAAAACCGAGCGCGACTAGAAGCGCGACGCCCAGCAACAGGAACGGGAAGATAGACGTTCCCCGCTCCGCCTGTAAATCCGTTGCAAGGCTTATGACGGTGTAAATCAGTCCAACGATGAGAGCCACTCCGAAGATGGCAATGCCAATCTTGCCGGGGTTTCTCGACATTTTTTGTTCTAGTGCGGGCGCGGGCGCTGCAGCGGCCATAGTTCTCCTTCAGCCTGCCCAATATACCTTCGAAATGTTTCAATTTGCTTAAGGTTAGGTTACAACGGCGTGCCGTGTGGAAAAACCTTTAGTCAATTTTCAGCTCACGTGTCAGACGAACGAAGCCGGGTACGCCTAGTATTCTCTGAACGTCGGGACAATGTTTTTCATCCCTGACCTCAAAGCCGCCTTTCTCATAGGCCGCGAGCGCTGGCTCATTTCCCAGGTAGGTGCTGATCTGAGCCAGGCAGCATCCGCGTCCAGTGGCATCCCGCAGCATTTCATCTATCAACGCGCTGATTAGGCCGCGCCGCCGAAACTGCGGCAGAGTTGCGACGCTCTCAATGGCAAAATCCGCTCCGATGTCGGGGAGCGTGCAATTGGTCCAAATGGGCGCCACTCGCTGATGGGAGGCCGCCCGATCCTCCTCCGTCCAATTGAGATCGCGCTCTATTCCGGCCATGGCTTCACCAACCCGCTCCCAGGCTCCCGAAGTTTCAAAACCGCACAGAGCGGCGGCCCGGTCTCCATCTACTTCAGCGATTAGAAAACTCTCATAGTGGTAAAGCGATCGCGGCTGTGCGAGAGCCAGACGCCGCAGATAATCGAGGCATCCCGCTTCATCGGCGCCAATAATCAAATCCCACAAACCGCGCTCGATTTGAGCACGTGAAGCGGAAAGCATCACCCGAGCGAGGAACTCAACGTCATGGGCCACTCCACGGCGGATATGAAGCGCCATTACGCGGTCATGATCGCGGTCACGGTAGTGCGATCCACCACCTGCTGGTACGCATCCAGCATGCCTTCAATCGGCACCACGGTAGTGGCTAACGCCTTGGCATCGAACTGACGCTTGTCGAGAAGTTCGACGAAGCGCGGGATGTCCCGCATCGGGTTGGCGCCGCCGTATTGTCCCGCGTGATGGGTGCGGCCTCCGATGGTAAACACGACGGCCGGCAACGTGATGTTTCCGGTGGGCAGGCTGGTGGTGACGATGTGGCCGCCCGGGGCGCACATCATGTACGCCTGCTGGAGCGGAAGAATGCCGGTGGGATCGGGCCCGGCTTCGAGCTTAGGCTTGGCGCGGTCGGCGCCCACGGCTTCCACCACGAAGTCCGCACCTGCGCCGCCCAAGAGCCCGCCGGAATCGCGGCCACCGGCCCACAGCCGGTTATTGGGACCATTGGAAAGTTCGCGGACCTTCTCGACCAGTTTGTCGCCTTCGACGTTGGGATCCAGCACGTGAGTGGCGCCGACCTTCAAGGCGACTTCGCGACGGGCACGGATGGGCTCAATCCCGATGATGGTGGAAGCGCCGGCAATGCGCGCGCCCTGAATGGCGCTTAGTCCTAACGGACCGCATCCCACTACCGCAACGATGGATCCTATCCCAACATCCGCCAAAACCTGGGACGCCGTGCAGCCCAGGCCAGCGACGCTGACACAACTGCACACCATGCCAAGGTCCGCGGCCGACGCCTTGCTGAAAACCGGCACCACCCATTCTTCGAAGGTGACCATCAATTCGGCCAGACCGCCGATGTGCGAGTTGGCGTAAACCGGCGTTCCATCGCGCATGTCGGCGATGGGCACCAGATCATTGGGACCCTGGCGGCCCAGAAACTGGCACATGTCCGCGCGCCCGCGCAGGCACTGATAGCATGAGCCACATTGCGGGGTGCCTGAGACGCAGACGCGATCGCCCACTTCGACCCGGCGCACCTGGGGGCCGACCGCTTCGACAACCCCCACGCCGCCGTGTCCCTGAATCAGCGCCATCTTCGACATCGCCAGAAACGCGGGCGGAACCGGACGTGGCGGAGCATCCTTGGGCGCTTGAGGAACGCCCGGCATCGGAAGCCCAAGAACATCGGTGGTATTCGAGTAACAAAGGTTCGTGGCTTCGGTGCGGACCACGATTTGGCGTCCGCTGATGGGGCGCAGCGTTAATTCCTGAAGCGTCGTTCTGCCGGGGCCAGTTCCTCGCGAAATCCATCCACGAAATTTGCGTCCGGGCGCGGCGACTTTGGTTTGCGCCAGTAGCGCTCCGCTTTGCGCGGCCAGCGCGACGCCTCCCGTCAATACGCCGCGGCGAGACACGCCAGAGTCTTGGGGTTCCATCGGAACCAGTTTATCCCTTATGTCGGGTATATCGGGCTAAACCATTTCCGGTGTCATCTCCACCACTTCGACAATCTGGGTGAACGGAATACGCGCCCGCTGATTGGCTTCTTCGACGGCTGCCCTGGAAGGCGCCTCAAAGTAGCAATGCGTCTGCGCGGTTTCCGGCAGGAAGAAACTCCGGACCCAGCGGACCGGCTTTCCTTCGGTGGTCATTTCGCTACAGCACGATTTTGCGCGGAGCCCGGCGCTCTGCAGAGCCTCAGGAGTAACTCCCGGCAAGTCGCGTTTCACAACAAAGAAAGGCATCGCCATTCCTCCTTACTTGTCCCCATTCTTGACCTCGTTGAGGGGCTCAAGAACTTTTTCCAAATCGGTGCGCAGGATGCGAATGGCCCGCTCGCCCGCCAGCCGGAACGCCGGCATCCGCCCGCTGCGAATGTATGCACGCATGGTTTGTACATGGACGCCGAGCTCTTCGGCTGCATCCTCGGGCGTCAGATAATCCCGTGCGCGTTTGGTTTCAATTGCGGGGTGGTTCGCCTGCGCGACAACCGGTGGCGTGAAACCAAGTTGAGCCACCGCCGCGCGCCACGATGCGCTCGCCATCCCATGTTTCCGCTTCAGCTCGCCCATGAGCCCATCGTCAACATTGGCGAAGGCGGCCAGCAGATGATTCACGCCTACTTTCGACTCGCCCGCGGATTTCGCGATTTGCGCTGCTCGATCCAGCAGTTCCACGACAGTTTGAGAGAAGGCCACTTTCGGACGCGGTCCGTCGGGCTGGCGGGTCCAATCGATGCCGTGGCTCTCTAAATCCAGATCCCAAGGCCCGAGAGTGGCAATGCCGAAGCGCGAGATTGCCCGCAGGCAGCCAAGGAGTAAATGCTCCGGCTCTACCTCACTCGCGTCACGTTGTTTGGCGGCAAAGATGGCAAAGGAGATCGCCAATTCCGAATCGTTCATACAATCTAGAATTATCTTAGACAACGTTATATTACTTTAGATCAGTCGTCAATCGGAATCATGCACTTGAGGTACCCGAGTGATAAACTGGCAGCGGCGTGATAGGCCGCTATACTCGTCTAATCTTTCGGTAGGGGGAATTTCTTCAGCGATAACACCGTCCCACCACAAATGATAGCGAGCACTGATACGCCGGGAACGATGCCCGTCGCAAAACCAACAATCACGAACGGGATGCAGCGGCGATCCACGCGGCCAACGAGAGTTGATGAAGGCGGCGGCGACCCGATCACTTGGTCTTCTTCGCTCGTTCCTTCTTCTTCCCAATTGGATTCGCCCTTGGCCGGGGGCATGCTTGCGGTGGGTTTAAGAGCTAGAAGTCCGACAAGCGCTTCGGTCTCACTCAGGGGAATTTTCATCGCGCGTCCCGGTTTCGCCACGATCATAACTTGTAAGCCCGGTCGAACACGAACGCAAACGTCGTTCTACTCCTCTGGAATAAAGCTCGTTTGCGCCGCCCGCATCACTGGTTTGCGCCCGACAACTACTTGACTTTCGATGAGTTCGAATTCGTAGTGCTCTATAATCTCGACGAGTTTTTGACGTAGAGAACCAGGCGCATACCAACTTTCACGGCTCAATTCGGTCATCCTTCGTGGGACTCGGTCTCCAAATAGCGCCACCGCTCGTCGGATGGGGTCGAGACGGCTGGGATACAAAATACCATCGACTTTCTCTCGATGATCGTGAAAGGCCCTCGACCATAGTCGGGGGATATCGTGATCACCGGCAAATAGATTCCCGTCGGCTCCGACGCGTACCAGAGCGCCAGACTGAGTAAGATCGACCAAACGCAAGCAGCGCCGAGCCTTGAATTCTGTGAGGGCATGTTCTTTCAGGGCTTCTGTTGTAATCACCCGCGTTCCCGCCGCGCTGGCGAACGTCTCTACAAAGGCGCAAAACGGGTCGAGCCCCGCATAGAGTACTTCGTAAGATTTATCTGGGGAGTCGAAGCGATTGAAGCCACTGCACCCGAAGTGAAAGGGGGGATGGTTCAGTCCATGGGTGCGAAACATGCAGCCGTCAAATTCCAACAAGGGCAACCTCTTCAAGTCCGCCCTACACGGGCACACTTATGTTATTGATAGCCTGCTGCTCTTACTTTTTGACACGCTGGAAAAACGCTCGTCGATCTCCACCTGATAACCGCTCGCCAGGCGATTGCTTTCATTCGCCATGCCCACCACGGCCATCACTTCGGCTAACATTGCGTCCGTCATACCGGCCTTGCGAGCCGCCGCGGTGTGCGATGCGATGCAATAGCCGCACTGATTGGTGGCGCTCACCGCTACGTAAATCATTTCCTTGGTCAGTGAATCCAGCGCTCCCGGCGCCATTATCTCTTTGACACTTTGCCAGGTGCGGCGCAGCGTGGCTGGATCGTGCGCCAGCGCCTTCCAAAAATTATTGATCCAGTCGGTCTGGCGCGTGGCCATGATGTCGTCATAGACCGCGCGAACTTCGGGGCTCGCGTCGCTGTATTCGATCAATCCCAGGGTTGCCATACACTCCATCGTATCGGTTCGCGCAATAATGGAAGTACCCCTTCATGATCCAAGAAACGATTCTGGAAGGTCTCACCTTCGACGACATACTTCTTCAACCGGCTCGCAGCGGCGTGCTGCCGGCCGACACCGATACGCGCACGTGCTTAACCAGGCACATCGCAATGAACATTCCGATCGTCAGCTCGGCGATGGATACCGTCACTGAGTCCCACCTCGCCATCGCGCTGGCGCAACAGGGAGGCATCGGAATCATTCATCGCAACATGACAGTGGATCGTCAAGCCGAAGAAGTGGACCGTGTGAAGCGCAGCGAAAGCGGCATGATTGTCGACCCCATCACCATTGAGCCGGAGCTCAAGATTTCCGATGCCCTGGCGCTGATGAAGCGCTACCGCATCTCTGGCGTGCCGGTAACCAAGAACGGCCGCCTGGTGGGAATCCTGACCAATCGCGATTTGCGATTTGAAACGCGCCACGATCTTCCGATCTCCGACGTGATGACTAAGGAGAATCTGATCACGGTTCCCGTAGGCACCACGCTCGAAGAAGCCGAAAAGATCCTGCACCATCATCGCGTGGAGAAGCTTCTGGTGGTGGACGATCAGTTCGCGCTCAAGGGCCTGATCACGGTGAAGGACATTCAGAAAAAGCTGAAGTACCCCAACGCCGCGAAAGATCAGCAGGGGCGGCTGCGGGTTGGCGCGGCGGTGGGTTCCGGCGCCGATTTCCTGGAACGAGCGCAGGAGCTGGTGGCCAGAAAAGTGGACGTGCTGGTGGTGGATTCGGCGCACGGGCACAGCGAGCGCGTGATGGAAGCGGTGCGCATTATCAAACGCACGTTTCCTGAAGTGGACTTGATTGCCGGCAATGTCGCCACTTTCGAGGGCGCGCGGGACTTGATCGGCTTGGGCGCCGACGGGATCAAGGTCGGGATCGGGCCGGGCTCCATTTGCACCACGCGCGTGGTGAGCGGCGCGGGTGTGCCACAGATCACCGCGATCGCGGAATGCTCGCGTGCCACTCGCGGTTCGGGCGTGCCGCTGATTTCCGATGGCGGAATTAAGTACTCGGGCGACATCAGCAAGGCCATAGCGGCCGGAGCCGATTCCGTGATGCTGGGGGGGCTGCTGGCGGGCACCGAAGAGAGCCCGGGCGAAACCATCCTCTATCAAGGCCGCACCTTCAAGAGTTATCGCGGTATGGGATCGATGGGAGCGATGACCGCCGGATCGGACCGCTATCCCCAGGACACCAGCGGAAAACTGGTGCCCGAAGGAATTGAGGGCCGGGTGCCCTATAAAGGGCCGTTGTCGGAGTTGGTTTATCAGTTGGTAGGCGGCTTAAAAGCCGGCATGGGTTATTGCGGCTGCGGCAACATTCGCGACCTGCAGGAGAATGCTAGGTTCCTGCGCGTCACTTCCGCGGCGCTGCGTGAGGGGCACGTTCACGACGTGATCATCACCAAGGAAGCGCCCAACTATCGCTTAGAGTAAGCGCTTGCGCTTGGAAACACTAGATTCCGTTGGCACCCACTTGTCTTCCGTACAACACGTAATTGACGCTTTGGATAGAAGCGTCCAGATCGCTTTGTTGCTGCTGCAGTTCGGCGACCAATGCATCCGCGGCTTCCGCCTGACTGGTGGCGCTGGCCTGAATCTGAGCGGCCTGTGCCTGCGCGGTAGTGATCTCATTGCCCAAATCAGTATTTTCCGTTTGGTAGCCGGTGATCTGCGTCTCCATGAGCCCGGTAACCGGATCGCTCAACTGGGTGAAATTGCTGGCCAGGGCGGCGAAACCCGAGTTGGCGGACCCCAGGAACTGGAAGGCGTCGGAAATTTGATTGTCAGAGAGCGCGTTGAAAGTGCTGGTGCTGAAATTCATCTCGCCGGTATCGTTGAAAGTAACTCCCAGATCGGAGAGGCTGCGGATGCTGCTGGAACTGCTCGGATCGAAGTAGGTAACCAGATCCTGCATGTCAGTGGTGATCTCATTGATGATCAGATCGCCCTGCAGCGGCCCGGCATTTTGTCCCTGTTGCGCCTCTACCTGAGTGACTAGCGTGTTGTAGTCGGTAACGAAAGTTTGGAGCGCGCTGCTCAGTTGAGTGGGGTCCGTTGCGAGGGACAAGGTTACCGATCCACTGGGGTTGGTGTTGAGCAGCGTGAAACTCACACCGGGGACGACGTCGGTGATGTTGTTGGTCGACTCGGTGATGGGAATGCCGTTTAATTCGAAGTTGGAGTTGGAGCCTTGATTGGTGTTCGAAATCAGGTTGGTCGGACTTTGAAGATCATTGAGCTGGATGGTGGTGGGCCCAGACGCGGAGAGAGAAAGAGAGTAAGCTCCCGCGCTGCCTGTAACAGTGGCCGTCACACCTGCGTCGGCGCCATTGATAGCCTGGGCCAAGCCATTCAGATTGTTGTCGCTTCCGCTCACATCGAGAGCATAATCCTGAGATCCAACCACCAACTGAACCTCTCCATTCGCCGACACCGTTGCGGTGGTTGCGTCAGTGTAAGTTTGTAACGAGGTTTCCGTTCCGCTGCCCGTGCTGCTGATCAAATCCGCCGGCGTGACATTATTCAATTGCAGGGTTGTGGCTCCCGTGTTGCTCGCCGAAATGCTGAGATAGTCCGTGGAACCTGCGGTCAACACCGTGGCATTCACACCCGCGTTGGCGCTATTGATGGCCTGCGCGAGACCCGCGATGTTATTCTCGCCCGATGCAGTGAGATTGAGCTGATAAGTATTGGAGCCCAGCACCAGATTCACTAGTCCGCTGGTGGATACGGATTGCGTCGCCGAATAGCCTTGCAAAGACGTTTCCGACGCGGCTGACGCGAGCGTTGTGATATCGGAGACGGTGTAGGTGGCCGGTGCCGTGGCCCCTGTGTTTACCACTGAAACTATGCTCGAATCCGAGCTCGACGCCGACAGCCCTTGCGTGCTGGCCAGCGTGCCCAAAGCCATGACATCCGCGCCTACCGCGCTTACCCCGGGCTCGAGCGCCGTCAGCGCGTTGTCCTCAGCGGTGTTCGTGGCCTGCTCGTTCTGCAAATTTGTAACCGGGATATCCGCGATTTGAACGGCGCGCTGGATGATGCTCTGGAAGTCGCTCGAGAAACTGCTCAGGCCAGTGAAATAAATTGGAGCGGTGGTGCTGGCTGCGCTGGCAGCGCTTGACGCGCTGGAGGATCCCAAACTGCTACTGGTGGTTCCCATACTGACGTTTATCGTCAGGAAAGGATGGTTTCTTGAACTCCCGCCGGCGATAATTCACACACCCGCGCGGCCACTTGTTCCACTTGTGACGCGCTCACGTGGGAATGCAGCGGTAAACTCAGCACGGTGTTGGCGCAAGCCTCCGCCACCGGAAAATCACCCGCCTTATATCGCGCATCGGCGTAAGCAGGCATAAGGTGAATCGGCAGGGGATAGTGAACCGCCGTCTGTATCCCTGCCGCCTGCAAGCCTTTCTGCATTGCGTCGCGATCGGCTGCGCGAATGGTGTAGAGACAATAAACGTGCCGGGAGTCTTTCATTTTGTGCGGCCGCGTGACGCTGGAGCCTTCGAGCAAGCGATCGTATTCCGTCGCTCGCGCGCGCCGCGCCTCAGTCCACGCTTCCAGACGGCGCAGCTTCACCCGCAGAATGGCAGCTTGCATGGATGGCAGGCGATAATTGAAACCTTTCAAGCTTGGACGATAGCGCTGTTCTTCGCCCCAACTTCGCAGCAGCGCCGCCATGCGCGCGTACTCCGCATGATTGGTGGTCAAGAGGCCGCCCTCGCCGGCCGCGCCCAGATTCTTGGTCGGATAAAAGCTGAAGCATCCGATGTCGCCGATGCCGCCCGCGCGCCGGCCGCGGTACTCGGCGCCGTGAGACTGCGCAGCATCCTCAATCACGATCAATTTGTGACGCCGCGCGATGTCGAGAATCGGATCCATGTCCGCGCACTGCCCATAAAGATGCACCAGCAAAATAGCCCGGGTCCGCTCCGTGATCGCGGATTCGATCTTGGCGGGGTCCATGTTGAACGTCGCCGGATCGATATCGACGTAAACCGCCGTCGCGCCAACGTACCCGATAGCGGCCACCGTCGCGTAAAACGTGAAGGGAACCGTGATCACTTCGTCGCCGGGTTGAATGTCGGCCGCGAGCAAGGCCAGATGCAACGCGCTGGTTCCGGAATTGACGGCCACGCCATGCCGCGCGCCGCAATAGCTCGCGAATTCCTCCTCGAGCGCGGTAACTTCCTGGCCGCCTACAAACTGGCCACTTTCCAACACGCGGATCACAGCCGCGTCGATTTCTGGTTTCAGCTCGCGGTATTGCGCGCCGAGGTCTAAAAACGGGATCATTGCAGGAGTTTTTCGAAGTGGCTGGACACTACCTGCCAAGAATAACATGCTGAAACGGTTTCCCACGCGTTCGCGGCCATACGTCGTCGCGCATCGGAGTCGGCGAGCAATTCGAGGCAGCGATCCGCGAAGTCCTGGGCTGAGTCGGCGATCGCGATGTTCTCGCCATCGCGAATGTCCAGGCCCTCGGCGCCCACGGAGGTCGATACCACCGGCACCTTCGCGGCCATCGCTTCGTAGATTTTCAGGCGCGTGCCCCCGCCGATGCGCAGCGGCACAATCGACACAGCCGATTCCCATAGATACGGGCGCACGTCGTCCACTGTGCCTGTAACGTGGATCTGGTCGTCGTTCGCGGCCAGGCTACGGACTTGCGCCGTCGGACAGCGTCCCACCACAACCAACGAGCAGCCCGGCCGGCGCGCGCGTATTAAAGGCAGAACGTGGCCGGCGAACCAGGTCAAGCCTTCGATGTTCGGCCGCCAGTCCATTGCGCCGAGAAACATCAAGTCTTGCCTGGGTGTCAGCATGGTTCGCGGCGGAGCGAAATACTCGATATCGACTCCAGTAGCAACGGACGAAACCCTGGTTGCGCCGTAGAGCGATCGCATGGCGCTGGCATCGGCGTCCGACACCGCAATGATGTTCTTTGCCGTGCGGCAAACTTCGGCTTCGTAGCGCAGCATCCCTTCGTATTGCGCCCTCGAAAATGCTCGATGCCAGGGAGTGGGGGCCTGTTCGGTGTGCCGCTTCCAGATGGCCGACTCCACGTTATGCTGGAACAGCACCGCGTTGCCGAGCTGCGGGATGTTGGCCGCCGATGAAAGAAAATCGCACACGATGGCGTCGAAGCTCTCCAGGCGGGTGAGGACCTCTACCAGGCGCAGCAAGGCCGGTGACCGGTAGCGCAGCACGGGGAGCGGCACGCTCTTCCACGTGCCGGCCGCCAGTTCGGCCCAGTAACGCGGTCCGCTCTTTTGCGGGACGGGATGCGATACCGGATATGCTTTCGTGCAATATTCCGAGCTGTGGCGGAAGCCCGCGCCAGGCTCCGGCAAATCGAGCGCGGCGAAATGGATCTCGTGCCGCCGGTGCAGCCACTTCAGGGTTTCGAGCGTCCGGATCTGCCCCCCTCCGTTGGTGGGATGCAGAAAATCGGCTTTCACCCACAGGATCTTCATGCGTGGGCCGCCGACCCGGCCCACACTCGCTCGCGCCGGCCGGTGAGAAACAGATCGCCCCAAATCTGGAGGTTGAGAAGCCGCCAGATGCGATCGGTGGCGTCTTCCCGTCCCAAACGATGAGCTTCGATGAGAGCGTCCACCCCGCCGAGGTCGAAGTGAGCTGCCACCAGGCCGTCCGCCGAGCGCAAGGCGGTGTAGAAGGGCTCGGCCCTCGGATCGCGCAGCCATCGCGCCAGAGGCGTGGGAAACCCCATCTTCTTGCGGTGCAGGATGCCGCGTGGCAGCAAATCGCTCATGGCGGCCTTGAGGACATGCTTTTGGGTGCGGCCTCGAATCTTGAGACGATCCGGAATTCGCGCGGCGAACTCGACCAACGTGTGATCCAGAAATGGCACCCGGCTCTCGATGGACGCCGCCATGCTCATCTGGTCCTGCTTCATGAGCAGCTCGACGAGATAGGTGTGCTGGTCCGCATACAGCGTGCGCGCCAGCAAAGACGCTTCGGGCCGTGCGTTCCAGTAGCGCATATAGTTCTCGTTCTGGGCGCCCGCGAAAGCGTAATAGAAATTCTCAAGGAACAACGATTCGAAGCCGAGATCGCGGCCCAGCACCGTATGGCGTAGCTTGCGGCGTAATCCCGCGCCGAGCAGGGGCGAGATCGCGATCCACTCGCGAACCGCGCGCCGAATGCCTGCTGGAACAGTTTCATAGCGCGCCGCCCAGCGCTCGTTCAGACCCAGCCATCGATAGCGCTCGTAGCCGGCGAACAGTTCGTCGCTGCCTTCTCCGGTCAACACCACTTTCACATGCTGCGCCGCCAGTTTCGACACGAAATAGAGCGGCACGCTGGATGGCCACGCAATCGGCTCATCTTCGTGCCAGATCAGCTTGCCCAACGCGCCAAAGAAATCGTCGATCCCGATGACGATCTCGCGGTGATTCGCACCCAGCGCGCTCGCCGTTTGCCGCGCGTAACTCAATTCGCTGAACTTGGCTTCCGAGTAGCCTACCGCGAACGTTTCCACCGGCCGTGAGATAGCACGCTGCGCCAGGGCTGCGATAGCGCTCGAATCCAGGCCGCCGCTGAGCAACACTCCGAGCGGGACGTCGCTCATCAGATGCATCTCAACGGAAGCTTCCAATCTCCGCCGGGTCTCGGGGATCCACTCCCGCTGGTCGAAATCCTGCTGGCGGCCGTCGCCCCAAGGGATCTCCCAGTAGCGTGCGCACTTCAGTTCCGGCTGCGCGCTGCCGACATCCAGCAGCATGCGATGAGCCGGCATGAGCTTGCGAATATTTCCGAACAGCGTGTGATGGCTGCTGGTATAGCCGAACGCCAGCATTTCGGGCAGCACCTCTTCATTTAGAACCGGCGAAATCGCTGGGTGCTCCAGCAGAGCCTTAATCTCGGACGCAAATGCGAAAAGCCGCCCGTCCCAGTAGTAGTAGAAAGGCTTGATGCCCAGCCGGTCCCGCGCGCAGAAGAGCCGTTGCCGCCTGGTGTCCCAGATGGCGAAGGCAAACATGCCGCGCAACAGCCGCAGGCAATCCGCGCCATGCTCCTGGTAAGCATGCAGGATGGTTTCGGTATCGGAACGAGTATCGAAGCGATGACCGGCCTGTTCGAGCGCTGGCCGCAGGGCCGCATGGTTGTAAATCTCTCCGTTGAACGTGATCCACAGTGCACCGAATTTGTCGCTCATCGGCTGATGGCCGCCCTGGACGTCGACGATGGCCAACCGCCGCTGGCCGAGATGCGCCCACGGATCGTGATAGAAGCCAAAATCGTCCGGGCCACGGTGGCGGACTGCATCGGCCATGCGCCCCAGGATCTCGATGGCCTGCCCCTCAGGCGCAGTGGTTACAAATCCGGCAATCCCGCACACGACCATTAGTGGGCTGGCCGAGCGGTTGATCTCCCTGAAAAGGCGAAATACCATGTCCGCCCGCGGCTGGTAGTGCCGAAATGTCGAGTTTCCGTCACGCCGGGGCCGACTCGGTCTCACGGTCACTCGGCGTCAAGCTTGAAATCCGACGCACGCAAAGCCAATTCTCCTGGTGGCCCTACGATTGCCCAGCATCAGACGCAATGCTCAATGACCGTGCTTCTGGCTTACTGTTGCACGTGACGTCATTGCCGTCGCCTCACGGTATTGGCGATATCGGCCCGGCTGCGACCTTATGGATCGACCGTCTTTCCGCATCCGGCCAGGGCTGGTGGCAGGCGTTGCCGCTCGGACCCACCGGTTACGGCAACTCACCATATCAGCCGTTGTCATCTTTCGCCGGAAATGAACTGGTCATCAGCCCGGACTGGCTCATCGAGGATGGGCTCCTGCAGTCGCGCGACTTCCCAACTCATTCGTTTTCGCAAACTGAAGTCGACTACGACGCCGTCATCCCTTTCAAGCTCCAGCTTCTGAAGACCGCCTGGACCAACTTCAACGCTGGAGGGCAAGCCGACCTGCGACCCGCTTTCGAACAGTTCTGCCAGGATCAATCGCACTGGCTGAATGACTATGCGCTGTTCCGGGCGCTCAAGGCTAAGTTCAGCGGGGCCTATTACTTGGATTGGCCGAAAGAGTTCGTCGACCGGCAGCAGGCAGCGCTCGACAGAGCCCGGCAGGAGCTGGCGGATCAAATCGGATTAGTCCGCTTTGCCCAATTCCTGTCATTCCGTCAAGCTGACCGCCTAAAGGAGCACGCGCACAGCAAGGGCTTAAGCTTGATCGGCGACCTACCCTTTTTCGTCTCTCCAGATTCCAGCGACGTGTGGGCCAACCCGGAGCTCTTCCTGTTGGATGAGCAGCACAGGCCGCGCTTCATGGCTGGTGTGCCGCCGGATTACTTTAGCGCGCAAGGACAGCTCTGGGGTAATCCTGTTTACAACTGGGACGCCCATCGCGATTCCGGCTACCACTGGTGGATTCACCGTTTGCGCGCGCTCCTGAAGCACGTCGACGTCATTCGCCTGGATCATTTCCGCGGCTTCGTCGCTGCCTGGCACGTGCCCGCCGGCGCTCAAACAGCGCAAACCGGCCAGTGGGTGCCGGGGCCGGCTGCCGGCTTATTCCTGGCGGTTCAGAAGGAATTGAGAGCTTTGCCCTTCATCGCCGAAGACCTGGGAATGATTACCAATGATGTCTACGCGCTGCGGGACCAGTTCCGCCTGCCCGGCATGCGCATCCTTCAATTCGCGTTCGATGGCCATCCCGACAACCCCCACCTGCCAGACAACTACGTGAGTAACACGGTGGTCTACACGGGCACGCACGATAATCCCCCCACTCGCGGCTGGTTTGAAGCTTTGCCGCCGGAGCAGCGTCAAAACGTATGGCGGTATTTGAAGCGGTCCGAGGGGCAACCCGGCGACGTTGCGCCTGCCCTGATGGAGGCGGCTTGGTTTTCCCGGGCAGCGCTGGCGATGGCGCCGCTCCAGGATGTACTGAACCTGGGGAATGAAGCTCGAATGAATGTTCCGGGCCGCCCATCCGGAAATTGGAAATGGCGGTCGACGGAAGAAATGCTCTCGGGTCCGGCTTTCGAGCGGCTCCGCGAGCTGACAAATTCCGCGCATCGATTGGACATCGAGCGGACTCAAAGGATAGAGAAAACCACGGAGGTTGTTTCACGATGAAAGCGACAGAAGCGCTCCACAATCTGGGTCAGAGTATCTGGCTGGATAACATTACACGCGATCTGCTGGACAGCGGCACGCTTAAACGTTACATCGACGGGCTGTCCGTCACCGGGCTTACTTCAAATCCCACCATCTTTGATCATGCGATCAAGAATAGCTCGGCGTACGACGCCGCCATCCGCGAGAAACTAATGCGGGGCAAATCGGGCGAAGCGCTGTTCTTCGAGCTGGCGCTCGAGGACATCACGCGGGCCGCCGGATTGTTTCAAACCATTCACGACCGAACCAATGGCGTCGACGGATGGGTTTCCCTGGAAGTTTCGCCATTGCTGGCTCGCGATACCGCTGGAACAATCGCCGCCGCTAAGGATCTCCACGCGCGTGCGGCGCTCCCGAACCTGTTCATCAAAATCCCCGGAACGAAGGAGGGTCTGCCGGCTATTGAAGAAGCGATTTTCGGCGGCATCCCGATCAACGTTACTCTGCTGTTCTCACGCGAGCAATACCTGGCGGCTTCCGACGCCGTGCTGCGGGGCATAGAGCGGCGCATCGAGCAGGGGCTGAATCCATCGGTGGGGTCTGTCGCTTCAATGTTCATCAGCCGCTGGGACGTGGCAGTGACTGGCAAAGTGCCCGAACCCCTGCGAGACAAACTCGGCATCGCCGTCGCCCAGCGAACCTACACAGCGTATCGCCAACAGCTTAACTCGGCGCGCTGGCAGCGTGTGATGAATTTCGGCGCGCAGCCCCAGCGGCTGCTATGGGCCAGCACTGGAACCAAGGATCCCGCGGCATCCGACATCCTCTATGTCAAGGCTCTCGCGGCGCCGTTGACCGTTGACACTATGCCGGATGGCACATTGAAGGCCCTCGCCGATCACGGTGATGTCGGCACGATCTTAGCCGCGGACGGCGGCGACTCAGAAGCGGTTTTGGCTAAGTTTGCCGCTGCCGGAATCAATGTCGATGCGCTGGCGGTTCAGCTTCAGGAAGAGGGGGCAAAATCCTTCGTCCAGTCCTGGAACGAACTCATGGGGGTGATCGAATCCAAGAGCACCGCTCTCAAGACGGCGGCTACCAGGTGAACGAGGCTATTTTGGACATGACACCACAAACACAAGCGGAGCAGGCTCTCGAACCACTTACGAAGAGGGCGGCTTGGAAGAAGCTGCAGGCGCACTATAAGAAGATCGGCGAAGTGCACCTGCGGAGCCTGTTCGCGGACGATTCCGGGCGCGGGGAGCGAATGACGCTGGATGCGGCGGGGATCTTTCTCGACTACTCGAAAAACCGCGTCACCGATCAAACCATCAAGATTCTGCTCGATCTGGCCGCCGAATCGGGCTTGCGTTCGCGGATCGATGCGATGTTCCGCGGGGATAAGATCAACGTCACCGAGAAGCGCGCGGTTTTGCACGTGGCTCTGCGGGCGCCGGAGGGAACCTCCATTGAGGTCGACGGCCAGAACGTGGTCCCCGAGGTGCATGCTGTGCTCGCCCGCATGGCGGCTTTCTCCGATCGCGTCAGGAGTGGTGAGTGGAAAGGGCACACCGGCAACCGCATACGCAATGTCATCAACATCGGGATCGGCGGCTCCGACCTGGGACCCGTGATGGCTTACGAGGCGCTCAAACATTACAGCGACCGCGGTATGCAATTCCGCTTCGTGTCCAATGTCGACGGGACCGATTTTGCGGAAGCTGTCCAGTCCCTGGATGCCGCCGAGACCCTCTTCATTATTTCGTCGAAGACGTTCACCACGCTCGAGACCATGACGAATGCTCATTCGGCCAGAGATTGGGCGCTGGCAGGGCTGGGCGGCGACGAGAAATCGATCGCTAAACACTTTGTCGCGGTATCCACTAACGCGGCGGAAGTGGCCAAGTTCGGAATCGATACCGCGAACATGTTCGGCTTCTGGGATTGGGTTGGTGGACGGTACTCCATGGACTCGGCGATCGGTCTTTCGACCATGCTGGCCATCGGACCAGACCATTTCCGGGAAATGTTGCAGGGATTCCACCTGATGGACGAACATTTCCGTACCGCTCCATTCGAGAAAAACCTGCCGGTGCTCATGGGGCTGCTGGCCGTCTGGTACAACGACTTCTTTGGGGCGCAGACGGTGGCGGTGTTGCCTTACGAGCAATATCTCAAGCGATTTCCAGCCTACTTACAGCAGTTGACCATGGAGAGCAACGGAAAGCACGTCACGCTCGATGGGACCAAGGTGGATTACGCGACAGGGCCGATTTATTGGGGTGAGCCAGGGACCAACGGCCAACATTCTTTCTATCAGCTGATTCATCAGGGCACCCGCTTGATCCCTTGCGATTTCATCGCGTTCACAAAAACCCTGAATCCCATCGGCCGCCATCACGACATGCTGTTGGCGAATGTCTTCGCTCAAACCGAAGCGCTCGCGTTCGGAAAGACTCCCGAACAAGTGAAAGCCGAGGGAACACCCGATTGGCTGGCGCCGCACCGTGTATTCGAAGGCAACCGCCCGTCGAACACCATTCTTGCCGATCAGCTGACTCCAGAGAGTCTCGGCAAACTGGTCGCGCTCTATGAGCACAGCGTGTTCACGCAGGGCGCGATATGGAATATCAACTCATTCGATCAGTGGGGTGTCGAGCTTGGTAAGGCGCTGGCGCAGCGAATCATTCCGGAGCTCGAAGGCGGGGCAGAGCCGGCGCCCGGTCACGACAGCTCAACGAACAACCTGATACGCCGGTATCGCAAGCTCAAGGGGTAAATTATGCAACTTGGAATGATCGGTCTTGGAAGAATGGGAGCAAACATGGTGCGCCGGCTCCTGAGAGCGGGGCACCAGTGCGTGGTCTTCGACATGTCCCAGAAAGCGGTAAGCGACCTGGTACAAGAAAAAGCGGCGGGGAGCTCCTCGCTGCAGGACCTGATCGCGAAGCTCGAAAAACCTCGGGCCCTCTGGTTGATGGTGCCGGCCGCCGCCGTTGACGACACGATAGCAAGTCTTTTGCCTCACCTGGAGCGCGGGGACATCCTGATTGACGGCGGAAATTCCTATTACATCGATGATATGAGGCGCGCCAAGGATTTGGCGTCGAAAGGGATTCATTACGTCGACGTCGGAACAAGTGGCGGCGTGTGGGGTCTGGAGCGAGGTTACTGCATGATGATCGGCGGTGAAACCGCCACGGTCAAACGCCTCGATCCGATTCTCGCGACGCTGGCTCCCGGCCCTGGTGACATCCCGCCTACGCCCGGACGCCAGGCGCAGGACGGCACCGCCGACCAGGGTTATTTGCACTGCGGGCCGAACGGCGCGGGCCATTTTGTCAAGATGGTGCACAACGGCATCGAGTATGGCATCATGGCGGCATACGCCGAAGGGCTCGGTGTCCTGCGGAGCGCCAACGTGGGAAAGCAGGAACGCACCAGCGACGCGGAGACCACGCCTTTGCGCGATCCGGAACACTATCAGTTCGACCTCAATTTGAAGGACATCACGGAGGTCTGGCGGCGCGGCAGCGTAATCGCGTCCTGGCTGCTCGACCTGACCGCCGCGAGCCTGGTGAAAGACCCGTCTCTGGCTGAATTCGCCGGGCGCGTGTCGGATTCCGGAGAGGGCCGATGGACCGTCAAGGCGGCTACCGACGAGGCCGTTCCGGTGCCCGTTCTTTCCGCTGCGCTCTATCAACGGTTCAGCTCACGCGGCGAAGCGGACTATCAGGATAAGGTGCTATCTGCGATGCGCTTTGGATTCGGCGGCCACCTGGAGAAGGCCGCCGGCAAGTGAGCCAGGAAAGGAAACTGCAATGAGCGACAACCATTCCGATGCCTTCGTGTTTTTCGGCGCCACCGGCGATCTGGCATATAAGAAAATTTTCCCCGCGCTTCAGTCCATGGTGAAGCGCGGCCATCTGAATGTCCCTGTGATCGGCGTGGCCAAGAATGGATGGAACCTCGACAACCTTCGCGCGCGGGCGCACGACAGCCTGAAAGAGCACGGCGGCATCGATCCGGCGGCTTTCGACAAACTGAACGGTCTGCTGCGTTATGTGGATGGCGACTATGGCGATCCCGCAACGTTTCAAGCGCTTCGGAAAGAGCTGAACGGCGCCGAACGGCCAGCGTTTTATCTGGCCATCCCGCCGTCCTTGTTCGAAAAGGTGGTCGAGCAGCTGGCCAATGCAGGCGGCGCGCAGAATGGCCGTGTCATTGTGGAGAAGCCGTTCGGACACGATCTGGATTCCGCGCTGGAGCTCAACAAAACCTTGCATCGCGTCTTCCCCGAGCCGTCTATCTTTCGCATCGACCACTACCTGGGTAAGCGGCCGGTGAACAATGTGGTTGTGTTTCGCTTTGCGAATGCATTCATGGAGCCTTTCTGGAATCGAAACTACATTGAAAGTATCGAGATCACCATGGCGGAATCGTTCGGTGTCGAAGGACGCGGCGGTTTCTACGATCAAACCGGCGCTATTCGCGACGTCATCCAGAACCATCTCTTCCAGATCTTGTGTAATCTGGCCATGGAGCCTCCGGCCCGAATCGACAGTGAGACCATTCGCGATGAGAAGGTGAAAGTGCTGAAGGCGATCCCGCCCATCGAGACCAGCCACCTGATCCGGGGACAGTTCGCCGGATACCGGCAAGAAAAAGGCGTCGCGCCCGATTCCAAGGTTGAAACGTTCGCGGCTCTGCAGCTCCAGGTGGATTCCTGGCGCTGGAAGGGAGTGCCCTTTTACCTTCGCGCGGGGAAAAACCTGCCGGTTACTTGCACGGAAGTCCTGGCGCGGTTCCGGACTCCTCCCATGAGTCTCAGGCAGGGATCCACCACCAGGAACCACCTGCGTTTCCGCATCAGCCCCGAAATGACCGTTGCGCTGGGTGCGGCTGTCTTGGGTCCGGAGGAACGTATGGACACCGAATCGGTGGAGATCATCGCAAGCAGCCATCCCAGCCCGTCGGAGATGGACGCGTACGAGCGAATTCTGGGCGATGCCATGACCGGCGAAGCGACGTTGTTCGCCCGCGAAGATTATGTCGAAGAAGCGTGGCGCATCATCGATCCGGCGCTCAAAGCCGCGACGCCGATTTACGAATACAACAAGGGTACCTGGGGCCCCGATGAGGTTGCGAAGGTTTCACCTCCCGAGGGCTGGCACAATCCCGCTGCTACGGACCAGGAAGATTTCCGTGTCAGCAAGCCGGTTGGGACCAGCCATGCAGCTTGAGGTCCTCGGCGATGCCGATTCGGTGGCGCGACAGGCTGCCGCCACTATTGCCGCGGATGCCCGCGCAACCCTCGCCGCTCGCGGCCGATACGCTCTGGCCGTCAGCGGCGGCCATACTCCCTGGATCATGCTGCGCGCTCTCGCGAACGAAGATCTGGCGTGGACCAATGTGCACTTGTATCAAGTGGACGAACGCATCGCACCGGACGGAGACCCGGATCGAAATCTCACGCACTTGCGTGAAAGTTTTCTGAGCCATGTTTCGTTTCCGCCGGAAAACGTCCATGCGATGCCTGTAGAATCGCCCGATCCAGACGCTGCTGCCCGTCAGTACGCTGCCACATTGCAGGAATTCGCCGGTTCGCCGCCGATTCTCGATCTGGTTCACCTCGGTCTTGGACCGGACGGCCACACCGCATCGCTGGTGCCGGCAGACCCGGTGCTCAATGTCACCAACGCCGACGTCGCCTTAACGGGAATCTACCAAGGCCGGCGCCGGATGACGTTGACCTATCCGGTGCTCAATCGTGCCCGGCGAGTGCTTTGGGTTGTGACCGGAAGCGAGAAAGTGGAAATGCTTCGTCGCCTGGTGGATGGAGATCAGTCCATTCCAGCCGGCCGCGTCCGCCGCGAACAGGCTCTGCTGCTGGCCGATCGCGCGGCAGCCGGCTCCCTGAAAAGCGCCCAGGCGTTTATTTAGACTTGGGGCGAACCAGAACCACTATCGAACGTCCCTCAACATCATAGTCGGCGCGTTGGATGGGAAGGCCCGCTTCCACGAAGTCATCGGAGGCGGGAAGACTGGTATCCACCACCCTTGACCACTCGCCCGGCGTCCCTTCCTGAATCTTAAACGTCAGCCTCTGCCAGTAGGCGTTGATCATCACGTATACGTCGTCGTCATTCTCGGAGGCTCCGGACAGAAAATACGCCAGACTGTGCGAGTCTTGGGATGTGTCTGCCGGCCCGTCCACGCCGTACCAGAGGACATCGCTCCGCCAAAAGCGGCTTCGGCAGAGGGAAGGGTGTGATTTCCGAAAGGCAATCATCCGCTGGAAGAAACGGAAAATATCCTGATTCTGACGACAGCGGTCCCAATCCAGCCAGCTGATTTCATTGTCCTGATTGTATGGGTTGTTGTTGCCGCGCTGGGTGTGCATGAATTCGTCGCCGGCACGGAACATCGGCGTGCCGTTTGAGAGCATGAGCAGGCAGCAAAAGTTCTTGATTTGCTTCCGTCGCAACGCCAGCACGTCCGGCGGAAGGTCGTCATCTCCCTCGCTGCCACAGTTCCAGCTATCATTTTGATCCATGCCGTCCTGATCTTGCTGACCGTTCGCCCAGTTGCGCTTCGTGTTGTAGGAGACCAGGTCGTAAAGCGTAAAGCCATCATGGCTGGTGACGTAATTAACCGTCTGGGATGCGTGGTACGCGTGGGCCCGATCGTCCGGGAAGAAATCGTCGCTCCCATATAAGCGACGCATGAGGTTTGGCACCGTGCCGGAATCGCCCTTGATGAAGCGGCGGACGTCATCCCGAAATCTCCCATTCCATTGAAACCAACTGACGCCGTGAAAACTGCGGCCCAATTGATAGACCCCGGCTGCATCCCATGGCTCGGCAATCAGCCGGACGTCGCGCAGCTCGGGAGCGGCCGCGATTTCGCTGAAGATCGGAGGGCTGTCCCAATCCAGCGAACCATCCCGATTTCGGCTGAAGATTGACGCCAGATCAAAACGAAACCCATCGACCCGCATTTCGCGGCGCCAGTAGCGCAAGCTGTCCAGGATCATTTGGCGGACAATCGGGCTGGCCGCGTCCAGAGTGTTCCCTGTCCCTGCGTAATTGGCATAAGGACTCGCTGGGCTTGCCGTCATCATGTAATACTCGCGGTTGTCCAGCCCCTTATAGCTGTAGGTCGGCCCCCGATGATCGCCCTCGGCGGTGTGGTTGTAGACCACATCCAGAATCACCTCGATACCTGCCTCATGAAGCGCTTCAACCACGGAGCGAAACTCTTCGTGCTGATTGCAGGACTGCCACTGGCTGGCATAGGCGCCATGGGGCGCGAAGAAATTCAGCGGCATGTAGCCCCAGTAATCCTCATCCTCCGGGTCGCGTTGAAAGATCGGCATCAGTTCCACAATCGTGACGCCCAATTCCTTCAAATAAGGAATCTTGTCCACCAGACCATCAAAGGTCCCGGCGCGAGCGGGATCTACGCCAGAGGAGGCGTGCTTGGTGAATCCCCGAACATGCAGTTCGTAAATGATCGCGCCGGATTCGTGGTGCGGCGTTGCGTACGATGAGGCTAGCTCATCACTGAACGCCTGGCGTGCAGGAATCACCCCCAGTGGGCCTTTGCCGGCATTCGAGCCCTCGCGCATCGCCAGCGTCCTGTCGAAAGCCTCCGGAAAGAATACGCAGCGCGCGTAGGGATCCAGCAACACTTTCTGCGGATCGAAACTGCGTACGCCGTCCAGATCGGGGCCAGAGGCCGAATAGGCATAGTACCGGGCAGAGCCGATCTTCGCGGAGGGTATCCGGCAATGCCAGATTGGTCCTGACTTGTTGCGGAGGAAATCGAACACAAATGTGAAAGAGGGATGAACAAGATCATCCGGAACGAACAACATCAGCGTTACACTCTCGGCGTGTTCGGAGAAGACGGCGAAATTGAATGCCTGCTCATTCTCCACCCAGGTGACACCGAGTGGCGACGTCGCTCCCTCAGTTGAGATCCAGGTCGGCTTCTGTTCTTCGGTAGTCATTTTGCCATTCCTCACTGTTTGGGCAATCAAAGTTTGGGCAATCAAAGCATCACTCGTGATTCGATGCACTTCGCGGGAACTTAGCCGCTACCTTCTGCTGCCTAAGTCCATCTTCCGGCATCGAGCAGGCGGTAACTGAATTGAGACAAATGTCGGTCTACTGCCAAGCCAGAAGGCAGCCTCTAGACTAACCGGTACCCTGCCATCGCTCTATCTCCTTTATTAACAAGGGGCGGCAATCGGTTGTCTCCGTGCCTCCATCCTCGTGTCGGGCAATTCGCTGGTCGCAACTTAGTATGGCTTGACCGGAAAGGAAAAACTGGTGTCCATGATTCGACACACAAAGATTCAACTCCTTGCTATTGGAATTCTCGTTTTCGCGTGCAGATGCTCGGCGCAGTATCACCTGGAGACAAACTATGCCGAGCCCAATGCCGCCAACGACCGTAACTATTTATTCGGCGACATGTTCGGCTTTCGCTCCTGGCTCGCACAGAAGGGAATAACCTACAACATCGAAAATACGACGGATTCTTTTGGCGTCGTGCACGGCGGTCTTTCGGACCAGCCGGCCGCGTTCACCCGAATTCGCGGCACCCTCGACATCGATTTTGACAAACTCACTGGTTCGCATCATGATTTGAGCTTTCACGCAACAGGACTCTGGCAGACTGGCAACAACATCGGCGCGCAACTGGGGAGCTATGCAAATCCCAGCGGCCTGGACAGCGTGCACGTCTTTCGCATGGATTCGTTCTGGGTGCAGAAGCAATATGCCGATGGCATCGTCACTCTACGGGCCGGGCAAATGGCGGGGTGGGACTTCTTTGGTAACCAGGAGTACGGCTCGTCGTATACCATCGAGCCATTAAACTATGCGTTGGGCAACATATTCAACGCTACCTACTTGACCTTCAACCCTGCCGGTGTGCCGGCCGCTTACATTCGTCTGGACGGCTTTCGCGCCAACGAGCGTCCCATCCACGGAGTCTACGCTAAATCGGCCGTGTTCTCCGGCAACAAGAATCCTTATCAGCAGGATCCTACCGGTTTGCATTTCGTGATTGCTAACTCTCCGGTCATCGCGACGGAGGCCGGCTATCTTTGGGATGCTCCAGTGAGCCCCGACCAGCCGCTACCAACGGATCGAAAGCTCTATCCGGGCATTTACCGGTTCGGTGGAATCGTGAACTACAACGGAATCTTCATCGATCCGTTAACGGGACTGATAACCAAAGGGTCGTATATGTATTACTTCATGGCGTCGCAGGCCGTCTATCGAGCCGAGGTAGGATCCAACCGCGGGTTGGACGTCACCTTCGCCTACGATAACAGTCCAAATACCGTGAACCAGCAGAACTCGATGATTACCGCCGGCGGCGTCTATCATGGAATTATTCGGCGGCGAACGGTGGACGATTTGGCATTCGGCTTCGTCTCTACGCGCACAGGCAACGCTTACAGCCAGCTCAACGAGTTATTGCTCGGATATGCGCTTGGTTGGGAGAAGGCGTACACAATCGACTACCGGGCGCAGGTGAAACCGTGGCTGGCGGTGCAGCCGACCATCCAGTACTTCAACACCATAGCGGGCAATCCGCAACGGTCGAGTGGAGTTGTTATCGGTTTGCGCACCGATGTAAGGTTCTGAAGCAATGAGCGTGCTCCACTTACCGCCTTCTCAATCCGGCGCCAAACGTCTGAGTCCGGGCATTCCCCATCGGCGTTGGCTGATAGCGTTCCTGCTCGCTTTCGGCGTCCTGGTGAATTACTTCGACCGGGTAAATTTATCGGTTGCGAAGCAGGCTCTGGAGAGAGATTTCGGAATCACCAATATAACCTTCGGCTATTTGTTGAGCGCCTATAACTGGACTTACGCGGCGCTCCAAATTCCGATGGGCGTTCTGCTCGACCGTTTCGGCGTGCAGGCTGTGGGCCGCATCAGCGCAATCTTGTGGAGCGTGGCTTGTTTCGCGGGCGCTTACGCTCCGGGGGTGAAGGCGTTCTTCGGGTCCAGGCTGCTGCTCGGCATTGGCGAAGCACCAACCTTTCCCTCCAACGCCAAGGCCATTGGAATGTGGTTTCCGCGCCAGGAACGCAGCCTCGCGACGGCAATCTTCGATTCGGCGGCAAAATTCTCAACCGCCATCGGTACGCCGCTCATCGGGATTCTGCTCATCCACTATGGATGGCGCTTCAGTTTTTCGATGACCGGCGTTGCTAGTTTTCTGTTCTTCCTGGCGTTCTACTACCTGTACCGCAATCCTAGCGATGACAAGAAGCTTTCAGAACAGGAGCGCCAATACTTAAAAGACAACGAAGCGTTGGCCGACAAGAAATCAAAGAATAGCGGCGCGGGGCTTCTCTATTTGCTCAAGCGCCGCAAGGTGCTGGGGCTGGCAGTAGGGTTTGCAGCTTATAACTACTGCTTCTATCTTCTCTTGACGTGGCTGCCGAGTTACTTTACAGGCGCCCTGCACTTGGATCTGCAGGCATCTGTGCTCTACACGTCCATCCCCTGGCTATTCGCTACCGCAATGGACCTGGTGGTCGGCGGTTGGCTGGTAGACAAGCTCATAAGCCGAGGGTTTAACGACAGTCTGGTTCGGCAGACCATCCTCATCGGGGGCATGGTGATGGGCTTAGGTTTGCTTGGGACCATCTTCACCAGAACGCCGATCATTGCCGTCATGTGGATTAGCATCTCGATCGGTGGATTGGCCGCGTCCGCTCCCATTGCGTGGTCCGCCCCCTCTTTGTTGGCGCCTCACGATAGCGTGGCTAAGGTGGGAAGCATCATGAATTTCGCAAACCAGATTGCGGCGATCGCCGCGCCCATTGTGACGGGCTACTTGATCGGTTTCCGCAACGACTATTCGCGTGCGTTCATAGCCGCGGCGTTCGCCATCCTTGCCGGGATTGCCGGTTATGCGTTCCTCCTCGGCAAATTCGAACGAATTCCAGAACCCGAAAATGCAGGCGACTAGGTTTCAGGCTGGGAATAATGTGTTGTATAGCCGGTGCTGCTGCTCAAGGGCGGTATCGTAGCTCCGCTTATTAGATTCATCCGGCATCACTGGCATTCCCAGCCGGGGCGCGAGATCACCGATATCCCCGATGGCGCCAATCCTTTCCAATGCCATGAGCGCAGCTCCGCGCGACGTTGCTTCCGGTTCCAGACAAGGAGTCACACCATGGGGAAGCCCATCCGCCATCATCTTGGTCCAGCTTGGAGAATGCAGCAGCCCTCCACCAGAGGCGATTACTTCCTGGGGCACCCCAAGCGACGCCGTCATCAGTTCATAAACATTCCGGAATCGCAAGACCACCGATTGGAGCGCGGCATGCAGAATCTGAAGCGGCGTGGTGCTGGCGGCCAGGCCCGTGATGGCTGCTCGTGCATCCACGCGCCATCCGGTAGAGCGCTCCCCGGCGAACAGCGGCAGGATCGTCAGCCCGTGCATGTCCGGGGGAAGCTGGGCAAGCTGCCGTTCCAACTCGTCCACTGGCGGCAGTTGCAGCGTCTTCCGCATCCAGGCAAATACCTCGCCGCCATTGGACAGCGCTCCTCCGAGAACGAATCGCTTACGGTCCAGCCGATAGCAAAACAAACCGCTTGGAATTGCGATGGAGTCAGCTCGCTCGGAAGCCCGTATCGCGCCGCTCGTCCCCACCATCAGGGCGTAACGATCGCGTTTGGTACAGCCGCTGCCGACGTTATCGCAAGCGCCGTCGCCCAGCGCTGGAAACCATGGAATGCCGTCCAGCTGCGGCCATCGCGCGGCGAAACCAGACGAAAGCTTGGTTTGCTCCTGATCCATGGCGTCCACCGGCGCGAACTGCGCTGGCTTAACCGGCAGCGCCTCTAAAATCTCCCGGTCATACTCGTTCGCGTTCTGATTCCACAAGCCGGAAGCGGAAATCATGGAAGTTGAGCAGCTGGCCGTTCCAAAAAGTTCCAGGAACAAGTACTCACCGAAACTCATCCACCGCCGGGCGGCCCGAAAGGTCTCCGGCTGGGTTTCAAAAAGCCACAGCAGCTTTGCGGGTGGGTAACTGGGGTGCAGCACGCATCCAGTACGGCTGTGCTGCCGGTCGTTATCAATGCGCTGAGCAAGCTTCTTGGCGGCATCTGCGCTGCGCGAATCAAAGGGGTGCAGGACCGGCGTAACCGGTTTCCCGTCTGCCGACACCCCAAGGATGCTGTGCCAGAATGTGTCGATTCCAACCGCCGCCGGCCGCATCCCCTTGGCTTGCATCTGCAAATGGATTTGGTCGAGCGTCTGCGCCGCAGCCTCAATCAGTTTCGCTGCGTCGATTTCCCAGCCACCGGATTCGCTCGTACTCGCCTGATAGGGAACACGGGCTTCGAAGCCTGGAATTTCGTGACCGTCCAGCCCGAACAACAATGCCCGAACTGAAGAGCTGCCGATGTCAAGCGTGAGGATAGAATCCACTGCACCTTGTATCATAAACGGTTGTTTTGTCTTTTACACCCAAGACGACCGCTGACACCTAGAGTCAACGGGCCGACCTTCCCATCTTCAATTTTCATTTCTTTCAATCGGTTTGGGAATGGCCGATGGAATGCTTCCCTCGTCACCCATAGGAGATTCGATATGAAACGCAAAGGTGTCCGAGTAACTGTGTTGGTTGGGGCGTGCCTTTCTGTTCTGGTGGCATTGGCGCTGGCTGCGCAGGACAAGTACACATTGAAAGTGCCGGCAGGGCTCGCGTTTTCTGAGTTCAGAGGATATGAGTCCTGGCAGGTTGTCTCCATCAGTCAAAACGGAAGCGGCATTCTTGCGGCCACCCTCGCGAATCCCGCGATGATCAGTGCCTACCAGTCTGGCGCTCCCGGCAATGGTAAGCCTTTTCCGGACGGCGCCAAGCTCGCGAAGATCCATTGGAACCCGAAAAAGTTGGAGACCTTCCCCTCAGCGACGGTGCCAGGCACGCAGCATGACGTCGACTTCATGGTGAAGGACGGCAAGAGGTTCGCCGACAGCGGGGGATGGGGATATGCCGTGTTCGACTATGACGCTGCATCCGATACCTTCAAGCCCGGCACCATGGCCAGCAAGCCTCCGCAAGCGAACGACGCCAAGTGCGGGGCCGCGTGCCACACCATAGTGAAGAACAGAGATTACGTCTTCACGGATTACCAGCACCGGTGAAGCCGCTGTCCTGCCTTTCAATCCCCCAATTCCCCAAGGTATTGGCCCAACCGTGTCTCCACATCCCCCGGATGGTGGAAGCCGCGGTCCATCAGCTTCCCAATGCGCTCGCGAGCGCCCGCTCTGCCGAGCGAAGCCAGGAAAGCTCCCCATTCAGGCGCAATTTCCTCATCCGCGGGCAGGCTCGCAACATTTACCAGCCGCTTGGTTTCCGCGATCGCTTGTTTGTCGAACGAAGCAACTCTCTTCGCAAGATCGTCGACAAACTCATCGAGCTCTGTATCGGGAAAAGACCGATTGACGTACCCGTAGAGTTGGGCCAATTCGCCGCCAATATCGTTCGCCGTTAATAGCACTTCCAAGGCTCTTCCTCGCCCCATCAGTCTCGGCAACCGGGCCATCGGACCTCCGCCAGGAACCAGCCCCGCGCCCACCTCCCACTGCGACAGCACGGCCTTCTCCAGGCTGGCGAACCGCATATCGCACGCCAGTGCCAGTTCACTTCCGACGCCGGTAGCGCGCCCGCGAATCAATGCGATCGACACCACCGGCGCACGGCTCAATCGGGCCAGCATGTCCGGCAACGGCTGCAGACCCGTCCGCCCCGGAGGAAATTTCGTGGACTCATCGAGCGGCGCAAGGAAGTCGTAGTGCGTCAGAAAGAATCCGTCCACCGCGCTGTCGAACACCACTACTTTGACGCGGTCATCATTTTCGAGCGACGACACCACCCGCTCAAGCTGCGGAATGTTCGCCGGCCCAAATATGTTCAGTGGCGGAATATCGAATGTAACGCGCCAGTACGTCTCGGAATGCTTCGTGATTTGGATACTACTCATGTATAGCTCCGTTCTTGGATTAGCGATCTTTTCAACGACGTGAAAGCGAGCATGCAACCCGCCAAACGCCGTTCGCTCGTAAATCAGCGCTTCAACCCAAATGCGAGTCGAAAGAGCGCCTCCGATCGACACCGAGGGCCGACAACTCCAGGCCCAGTCTCTCAATGCAAGCGGGTGAAATCCGCTAGGATAGGAATCGGAGGAATGGGTGAGTGGTTGAAACCGGCGGTCTTGAAAACCGTTAGCGGGGTAACTCGCTCGGGGGTTCGAATCCCTCTTCCTCCGCCAGACATAAAATGTTTATCTTCAATTGCTTAGGCTAGGCTAATGCCATTTCTGTGGCTGGCTTGGAAGAGGCGTCGCGCGAGGCCGTTTCTGAGCCCGGAAGAGGGGTTCCGCATGCTCCACCTCTTAGCCGTTGCCAGCCAGCCGACCTGTGCAGTTCGTAAGTTGATCAATTAAACTAAAGGCATGGAGAAGACGGTCCGAGCAGTTTATGAGAACGGAGCTCTCCATCCCTTGGAACCTCTCCTGCTTGCAGAACGGCAGCAGGTGACCGTCACCATTGACGACAGCATAGATTTTTCCCCGAATCATTCGCTGTTGGTTTCCCCTGCCGAGTGGTCGTACGCCGCGCATGATGACATCTGCCTGGAGGAAGTCAGGCTCTCGCTAGCGAATATCCATGGCTCTCTTTCGGAAGCTGTCCTGGAAGAGCGCCGAGAGCGCTGATTGGCCAAATACTTTCTCGATACCAGCGCTGTAGCCAAGCTCTATCGTAGTGAGCTAGGCAGTGCGTTCGTCGATCGGATTTTCTCAGAGCCGGCCTCCCAACACCTGATCTCCCGCCTCACTATCGTAGAAATGGAATCCGTTCTTGCCCTGAAGGTTCGAACTGGAGAAATCGATCAGCAAGCCGTGCTGGTCGTGCGCCGCCGGTTGCCGTGTTCGTCGCAGCCGATCAAAAACGCCGCGCTCGAGGGGTTCGCCGTGACGAATCCCGAGCACGCGGCCCCAGTTGTGATTTGAAGTCGTGATTTGAACAGTTCGTATGGATGGCGGCTATACACTGGAAGTTTGCGGATTGACGCTGAAAGGACTTCGGCCATGAGCGCGTATGAATTGGAATCGCTGGTTAAGATGCTGCGGACCGGGGGGCCCGATCTTGCTGCCCCTCCCCCGCAGGCGCGTGAAAATTTCGAGGCCATGTTGGCGGACATTCCGATTCCCGATGACGTGAAATTCGAGCAGGCCATGCTCGGGGGTGTTCCCGGACGCTGGTCCCGAACGCCTGAGGCTTTCTCGGATCGAGTGCTGCTCTATCTGCATGGCGGCGCCTACGTAGTGGGAAGCTCGCTAGGGTACCGTGCACTCTCCAGTGCGCTGGCGCGTTCGGCGCAAGCGCGGGGATTTGCGCTGGACTATCGGCTGGCGCCCGAGTACCCGTTCCCCGCGGCGGTGGATGATGCTGTCGCCGCTTATAGGGCTCTACTTGCTCAAGGTGCCTCGCCTGGCTCCATCGCCATCGCAGGCGATTCGGCGGGTGGAGGGTTGACGGTTGCCCTGCTCATAGCAGCGCGGGATGCCGGATTGCCGATGCCTGCCGCAGCCCTGGCTATCTCACCTTGGGCTGACCTGGCTTGTGCCGGCGCAACGATGTCAACCAAGGCGGCACAAGATCCCTCGCTGAACCGTGAAGGCTTACTCGCAATGGCGGGGCTTTATCTGACCGGTGCTTCTCCCCAGTCCGCGCTGGCTTCCCCTCTGTACGGCAATCTGGCCGGGTTGCCGCCGTTGCTGATCCAAGTGGGGTCGGCGGAGATTCTGCTGGATGACTCCATACGCTTGGCCGCTCGGGCCGCCGAAGAGGACGTAGCCGTCCAACTCGAAGTGTGGCCGGGCCTGCCTCACGTTTGGCATGCGTTCGCGTTTCAATTGAGCGAAGGGCGCGATGCCATTGCCCAGGCTGGCGCATTTATGGCGGCGCAATTCAAGAAGCATCAGGAAGTTTCCGCGTGAACTGCTTCGCTCGACAGCGGTGAGACGCTCGACAGCCGTGGGACGCTCGACAGCGTGAGACGATGGATCGATGCTGAACCTGCCCGACCAAGTTACCGTCGTCGATGTCTCCGCCCGCGACGGACTGCAGAGTTTTCACCGCTGGGTGGAAACGGACACCAAGGTCCGGATGGTGAATCGCCTCACGGAGGCGGGCTTTCCGGTGATCGAGGTTACGGGCTTCTCGCATCCGAAAGTGGTCCCGCACCTGCGCGACGCCGAGGAGGTAATGGCGCGGATTCACCGAAAACCGGGTGTTACCTATCGAGCTCTGGCCCCCAATGCGCGTGGCGCCGAACGAGCCGTGGCCGCAATGGCGCAGGAAATTCTGGGCCTGATCACCGCGAGCGAGACGTACAATCTCAAGAACCAGAACATGACCCTGGAACAGGGTGTTAAAGCGGCGATTGAAACATTTCAGGTCGCCGACCAGGCGAAAATTCCGTTTCTAATTGCAATTGGGATGGCGTGGTGGTGCGCCTATGAAGGTGATATCTCGGAAGCGCGGGTTTTTTCGCTGGTCCGCCAGCTGCGCGAGGGCGGAATCAAACGTTTTTATCTGGCCGATTCTCTCGGCATGGAGGCGCCGCGCAAGGTCAACGTTCGATTCCGCCGATTGCGCGAGGAGTTTCCCGACATCGAGGTTGGATTCCATGTTCACAATCGATCGGGAAACGGCGCTGCCAACGTCGTGGCGGCGCTCGATGGCGGCGCCACGTTTGTCGAAGGGAGCATCTGCGGGATCGGCGGAGGCATCATGACCCCATCCAACCTGGGCGCCATTGGCAATCTTGCCACCGAAGATATCGTGAATCTGCTTAATGAAATGGATGTCAAGACCGGTGTCTCAACGGATGCAGCACTGCTGGCGGCGCGCGATATCGCGGCCATGCTCGGCATTGAACCACGGAGCCATTTGACCGCCGCGGGTACGCGTTCGTTTCTGATGGAACAGGCCCGGCTCAATCCTCGCGCACATCCCGAGTAGGGTGGCGCGCTCTTACGGAATGGCGACGGATCGCACAGATTCCGACGTCGTGCTGCCGTCTTTGCCGGTCACTTCAAGGCGAATGTTCACGTCGTTCGTCTTCGGCGTATAAGCCACATACCCATCGTGAAGCTGATCCTGATCGAACGGTACGGCTTCCGTAGTTCCGGCTTCCGTGATTCTCATCACGCCCTGGTCGGATGCCGCGATCGTCGACGACTCCCGGTTCCAGCGAATCTCCAACTGGTGCGGACGCGAAGTCACCCTCAATCCCAACGCCGTCTCCGGTTGCGCGGCTTGGGCTTCACTCGACAACGTGGAAGCCGAGGTGGTGTTCCTGGAACTGGTCGCTAGCTGGAGCGCTCCAATCGAGATCAATACCAGCACCGCTGTCGGCGCTAAACGGGACCAACGGATTCGCTCGCCAGAGGAAGAGGCCGGCGCGTCGGTCGCTTGGGTAACTTCCGGCATTGATGCGGGAGCAGCCTTTGTCCCGGGCTCGGTCTGAACGAATGGGTTGGCAAATCTCCAGCCTGGATGTCCGCTCGCCAGTTGATCCGCTTCGAACGGGAAGCCAAAACCGAAGTCGCGGGGGTGCGCTCCGCCTTGTTCCCAGTAAAAGAGAGCTGCGTCGCTCTCGCCTCGCCGGGGTGTTTGAATCAAAAGCGCGACATTTCCCGTTTCGCAAAACAGGCGGCTAAACGCATCGAGGTCGCGCGGTCCCATGTTCAGCGTGCCGTCTCGCTGCGCGCAAAAGAAACCCAGGACGCGTTGTTCCGTCCCGCCCTCCACCATCCGGCAGGCGGTTTCAAAAAGTGCATCGTCGCTCGCCGCTTGGGCAGCGGGATCCGTGCTCGCTGGGATCAGTTTGAAATCCTCAATCACGGTGGCGCGAATCGGCGTATCCATTGTGCGGCCGAGCAGGATGCCGCGCATTGCCGAGGGCTGGCTCTCGTTTCCCGCCCGCGAAATTTGCGCTGTGAGTTGCCTCACCACCTTCAGGCTCAGATGAATGGCAAACCCGTCCGATGCCCGCCAAACATAGAAGTTGCCGGGATCGAATCCAAGCTGTGTACCTGTAGCCATGTTTACCCTGTATGTCGCCCTGTATGTTGCTCTGATCGATGATGATCCGATAGCCCGGTCACCCGAATCGCCTGACAGTACCAGTAGGTTCCGGTACAACAACGCCTGAATCCAAGATCCATCTACATAAGTGGCTTCTGGCGATCCATCTGATGTGCAGTATCGCGAAGCGATCATCGTCGTTCATCCTGCGGACGTTGCCTATTCCGCCACCGCTGCATTGAAACCTCATTTCTCTTTGGTCTCATAGCCTTTGGGTGCTTGATTCCCGCGCGGGGTTGACGGTTTCTTTTCTTGGGCGGATATTATAAGTGGCAAACCTTGATGGAGTCTCATCGCCGCAAACGTTCATCCGCAACCGAGCAAACACCGCCGTTACCATCGACTACACCCGAGTGGTTAGAACGGGTGCGTCTTACCGTGGAAAAAGAAGGTCATCTTGTTCGGGCGCTGCTGCAACGATCCATAATCGCCGTTTCTCCGTTTCGCCGACTTGTCTGAAAGTTCAATAGAGAAGGCCACCACGGCGCCAACGGATTTAGCGGTTCTCGTACGCGCTTTATCTTCGGGCGAATTGCTGGATGAGTTGCGCGCCGTAGAGCCTCTGGCGCCAGCGTTCATAAGAGGCATCCAAGCGCAACGACGGCTTCTGGATGAACATGGAGGCACGTTGAGTGCTGCGCAGATAGGAGAGATCCTGGGAATAACTCCGCAAGCTGTTGACAAACGCCGACAGTCGCGGACACTTCTCGCACTCAACATGGGCCGACATGGCTATCGCTATCCGGTCTGGCAGTTCGCCGAGTCAGGTGCTGTCCCTGGCCTGAAAGATGTCCTACAGGCCTTACAGCCTCACGATGAGTGGATGCAAATTGCTTTCTTTGTCAGTAAGAATCCGCGCCTACGCAATGAGACGCCCATTGATATGCTCAAAGCCGGAGAGTTGAAGAAAGTTGTTGATGCGGCGAGTGCCTACGGAGAACATGGAGCGGCGTAGGCGTGAGTCAGAGATCTTGCCCTCGCCCTCCGGCCGATCTAGCTGACAAGTTGAGTCTGCCGGGCTTTTTCAGCAACCTGCTAAAGACGAGGTCTTCTCAAGTCAAGCAATTCGACAAGAGGTGTACTAATGACAAGTAGTTTTCTGGCCGGAGATACCCGGCAGACGTTGGATCATTTCCGGCGTTCCGTCGATAACAACGCCCAAGCGCAACTCGCGTACGGGAAATTCTACGCCGCGGTGACGTTGCCAGGCGGCCTGAATGTCGACAAGTTAACTTGCCGGCTGCAAGACGGTATCCTGGACATCCAAATTCCGGTTTCGGAACAGAAGAGGCCGCGCCAAATCCAGATTCAAGCCGGCGAATCCCGCAAGAGCGTTTCAGCTTAGCAGCGGCAACGCTGCGCCTTTGAGTGGGAGCCACCCTCCCACTCGCTTCGCCATGCCTTGGCGGCCAACTAATCCCGAATCCCTGGAACTGCTGCGGCAGGTGAGGCGCGAGATCGCCGATCGCGGCGACGGCCGTCGGCGCTATTGCTGGCGGGTGTGGAACTGTACGTGGTGTTGGGACGCGAGTTCGATCTATTGGAAGCCACGCGCTCGTTTGCGCATGACATGCATCAGGTGGTGGAAGGTACGCCTACCGCTCATGAACTGGAACAGCTGTTTGAGCGCGATCCGCCGTCTTAGCTATTCCGCAACGACTGGGGTTTCCGCAACCACTGGGTTGCGCAACTCGCCGACCCCTTCGATGCGAACGATCACTTCATTACCTGGCTGCAGATAGCGTGGCGGTTTGCGCGCGAAACCAACCCCACCCGGAGTTCCGGTGGCCACCACGTCGCCCGGCTCCAACGTCACTACGCTCGATAGATACGCAACCAGCTCCGGAATCCCGAAAATCAACTCGCGCGTATTGGAATGCTGCAGCACCTCGCCGCCAATGCTCAAGCTGATGTCGAGCGCGTGGGGATCGGGGATTTCGTCGGCGCTCACCAGATACGGCCCCATCGGGGCGAAGGTATCGAAGCTCTTGCCCAGCATCCACTGCGAACTGGCCGATTGAATGTCGCGCGCGCTGACGTCGTTGAAGACCGTGTATCCGAAGACGTGGCGCTGCCAGTCCTCTGCGGCGATGTTCCGGCCGCCGGCGCCGATGACGAACATGAATTCAGCCTCGTAGTCCGGCTTGCGGGAAATCCCAGGAAGTACGATGGGCTCACCGGGGCCGATCACGATGTTCGAAAACTTGGCGAAGACCGTGGGGACCTTGGGAATTTCTTGCCGGGCTTCCGCGGCGTGATCGCGATAGTTGAGCCCGATGCAAATCAACTTGGGCGGACGGGGAACGGGCGCGAGAAGCCGAACCGAATTCAGTGGAAAAGTGGAGCCGGCCGGCGGGTTTCGGACGAAGCTCTCGATCCTGGCGCGTCCCTCATGGCCGCTCGCCAGCACTGCGAGCATATCGGCGAAGCCCACCGCCCGAAGGCCAACTACGTCATCGCGTATAACAACACCCGCTTCAGCGCGGGCGTTCGCGCCCTGAAAGGTAACGAACTTCATCGAAAATGTTTGTTGGGATTCTTATGCGGCCGCGGACTTTTGAACTTTGCCGGCCTTTTGAACCTTGCCGCTGCGGATGCAGGATGTGCACACCCGAATGTGCTTGGCGGCGCCTTGGACCAGCGCATGCACATTCTGCAAATTCAGATTCCAACGGCGCTTGGTTACGTTGTGCGCGTGGCTGATCCGGTTGCCGAACTGCGGCCCGCGTCCGCACACTTCACATACTTTCGCCATAATCGTCGCTCCTTGGGATTAAACTCAAGTCTATCAACTCCGGATTGCACCCGCAACCGATCTGATATTCTGACAACGTATCTAATACTTGCACTTGCCTGCAGGTCCCGAGGGGTTCCTGTTTGACCGATTTTAACCATATTCACTCGCGCGACGGCGAGGACTGGGTCTGTGGACGCAGCATGTCCGTGCGCGACGAGCAGATGCTGCATTGTGAAGGACGCGATCCGGATGAAATCGAGGCGTGCCGCCTCTGCGCCGAGCGGATCATTGGGTACTTTGGCGATCCCATGCATGTTCATTAGAACGAACGTGCGTTTGGATCGCCTCGTAAATGGCAGTTGTCTCCTCGGGCGATAATGTGTGGTCCTGCGCCCCAACCGTTAGCCGGTAGGTCAGAGCCTTGTGACCTTCGGGCACCGGCGGCTCGGCGTAGGCGTAGAGGAACTTGATTTCCACGAGATTGCTTCCCGCGGCCTTCGTAAGCTCCTGTTCGACGAGTCCCGCCGTTACCCGGCGCGGCACTTGCACCGTGATATCGAAGTTGCTGGTGGGGAAGCGCCGCAGCGCCTGGTAACGCTTCTCTTGGAGAGCGCTCAGCCTTTCCATCGTCGACAGATCCAGATTCAGGATCGCGGCACGCCCATCAACGCCCAGCGACGGGTGTAATTCAAAGAGCCGTCCCACGTCTTCGCCCTGCCAGGCAATGGTCGCGGCGCGCTCGGGATGCTCGAACGGGCGCGGCTTGGAAAGGCGTGCCTGGCATCCGTTCATCAGACATTCGGCCAGCCGCTTCAGCTCGAACAGCGACGCGCTGCCATCCCCTTCGCGCGCGTACATTGCGGCCACGAAGTGCGGGATTTCTTCCGGAAGCTCACGCTTGCGGGCATGAATCTCGCGACCGATCTCGAACAATCGGAAGGTCTGAAAGTGACGGCTGTTGTCGAGAATGTTTCTACGAATCGCGGGCAGCAGGCTCGACCTCAACAGCGTTTGATCGGACGCGATGGGATTGGTCACGCCCACATGAGCTGCAACGTCCAGGTCAAACGCGCGCACCATCTCTTCTGTCACGAACGAATAGTTATACACTTCCGTGAATCCCTGCTCCACAGCCATGTTTCTGACGCCTCGCAAATAGAGGCGCGAAGGGCTCTGGGGCGGCACCACGGATTCGATCAACGGTGCGGTTGGTGTGATCGATTCGTAGCCCAGCATCCTGCCCACTTCCTCTAAGAGGTCGTCTTTGATCGAGATATCTTTAGTAGCGCGCCAGCTCGGTACGGTGACTCGGAAATGCCTTGGAGCAGATTCTTCGACCCCGAATTCGAGCGATTCGAGAATGGAGCGAACCTGGTGCGCATCCAGATCGCGGCCCAGTTTGGCCTTCAGCCATTCAACCGCTAACTCGATCGGAGGCGGCGTTTTCAACTCGCCGTGCGAATCGGCCAAACCGCCGACCAAGCGAATGCCCGGTGAAACTTCTCGCAGCAATTCGATGGCGCGCGCCAGGCCTCGGACAGTGTTCAGCGGATCCTGCGATTTTTCGAATCGCATGGACGCGTCGGTTCGCAGCTTCAGCGCCACCGACGTTTTCCGAACGCCAGCCGCCTGGAAATTCGCGCTCTCGAGCACGATACGCTTGGTTTCCGTCCCAATCGCGCTGTGCAATCCGCCGATCACACCCGCCAGAGAAATCGGGCCTTCGGAATCGGCGATCACCAGATTCGACGGGCTCAAGTTGTAGCTCTCAGCGTTCAACGCGACGAACTTCTCGCCCGATCGCGCGTTGCGAACGAAAATGGTTTTCCCGTGCAGCTTCTCGGCATCGAACGCGTGCATGGGCTGCGCGAGTTCTGCCATGACGTAATTGGTCACGTCGACAATGTTGTTGATCGCATTCAGCCCGATCGCTTCCAGGCGATATTGCAGCCACAGGGGCGATGGCCGGACCGTCACGTTCTCGAAAACAAGCGCGCTGTATCGCGGGCAAAGAGCGAAGTCCTCAATTGCAATCTCGACTGGCGACTCGCCCTTTGGCAGCGAATCGGGCTTCACGGGATCGCTCAACGTCCGAAGCGTGATCGCAGCCACTTCACGCGCCATTCCATGATGGCCCCACAAGTCGGGCCGATGCGTTAGCGATTTGTTGTCGACTTCAATGATGGTGTCCGGCGCGAGCAGCGCTTCGCTATCGAGTTCCACAATCCCGGTGTGATCGCTTCCGATGCCGAGTTCCAGCGCGCTCGCGAGCATTCCCTCGCTCTCCACGCCTTCAATCAGTTTGGGCGCAAGCGGCAGGTACGCCGTCAGCATCCCCGTTTTGCAATTCGGCGCGCCGCAAATCACTCGCTTTGTGCCGTAACGCGCGGTCTCAACAACCACAATCTGGTTGTGGCTTTGAGCGATCCGTTGGACATCCTTGACGCGTGCCACCGACGCCTCGGCCAGCTTCGCGCCCACCTGCTCCAGCCCTTCGCACTCGGCGGTCTTCATCGTGATCAGGCGCATCAGTTCCGCGGGCTCGGCGTCCAGGCCCGGGACCAGCTCACGAATCCAGTGGTACGAAAATTTCATGTTTCACGCGCTCAGAACTGGCGCAAGAACCTCAAGTCGCCGCTCGCAAACAGGCGGATATCGTCGATGCCGTAGCGCATCATGGCCAGGCGCGTCAGGCCCAGTCCGAAAGCGAATCCGCCCCACTGGTCCGGATCGATGCCACTCATTTTCAGGACATTGGGGTGCACCAGGCCGCACGGAAGCAGTTCCACCCAGCCGCTCTGCTTGCACACTGGACAGCCAGGACCGCCGCAGATCAGGCAGCGAATATCCAACTCGAAGCCCGGCTCGACGAACGGAAAATAGCCGGGACGCAGCCGCACCACGGCTTCACGATGGAAGATGGCGCTGAGCAGCGTCTTCATGAAATAAATCAGGTGCGCCACGGAGACATTGCGATCTATCATCATGCCTTCCAACTGATAGAAGGTGTGCTCGTGCGACGCGTCCACCTCTTCATTGCGGAAAACCCGGCCGGGCGCGATCATGCGCAGCGGCGGCCCCAGTTTCTCCATCCCGCGCACCTGCACCGGCGATGTGTGGGTGCGCAACAAATGCCCGTTCGAAAGCCAGAAGGTGTCTTGCATGTCGCGCGCGGGATGCTCGGGCGGGATGTTGAGCGCGTCGAAGTTGTGATATTCGGTTTCTACTTCCGGGCCGTCCAGCACCGCGAATCCGAGCGAGGTGAAGAGGTCTTCGATTTCATTTTGGATGATGGTCACCGGATGCAAACTGCCCGGCCGAACGCCGGGCGCGGGCAGCGTAAGGTCTAGCCATTCGTCTTTCAGCCGGACGTTCAGCGCCTCCGACGCAAACCTCTGCTCCCGTGTTTCAAACGCACCAGTGATCTCTTGTTTGGCGGCGTTGAGCGCCTTACCCGCTGCCTTTCGATCTTCCTGTGGAAGTGCGCCCAGGTTGAACTGCGCGAGCGAACCCTTGCGCCCCAGGATTTCGACGCGGACCTGTTCCAACTCGTCCAGATTCTTCGCTTCTTCGATCCGCTGGAGCGCCGCAGCCTTCAATTTTTGGATTTGCTCTTCGATCACTACGCGTATTCATCAAGAACATCGACCACCGCTTGATGTCCTTTTCCCAAGGCTAAATCCAGCGCGTTCTGCTGGTTATCGGCGCGCGCCTGCACATCCGCGCCCGCTGCGATGAGCAGCCGCACCATCTCCACGTCTCCATTTTGCGACGCGGCGTGCAACGCCGTCCATCCGCCTTCCTGGCGCGCGTTCACATCGGCGCCGTGCTCGAGCAGCGCCCTCACAGCGTCTTTGCTTCGTCCCGCCACAGCCGCGTGAAGAGGGGTATTCTGCATCGCGTTGCGCGCCCGAGCCCGCACGTCGGCTCCTTGGACGATCAGCGCTTCCGCGATCCCCGGCTGGCCGAAGAAACAGGCCAGATGCAACGGCGTCCAGCCGTCATGACTATAAGCATTGATTAATTCGGGATTCCCGCCGGTCAATTCGTGCACTCGTTCCTTAGCACCCGCCATGCAGGCGGCGAACACGTCCAACTCCACGCCTTTATCGAGCAGCAGCGCCGCGATGTCGTTGCGCCCCGAATACTTCGCGGCGATGTAGGCGCCCAACCCTTTGTCGTCCCTGGCGGCCAGCAGAGTGGCGTCGGAATCCAGCAGCGCGGCAACAACGCCGCGGTCTCCGGCGCGAATGGCGTCAAAAAATTGTTGGCTCATCGTTTTATACAACCTTAAGCCGGAACCAGGAAAACTTCTTCGCTCTTGGCCAGTTCCCAAGCCAGGTGGTTGATGTAAAACAGCAGCACCGGCGCCGGATACGCGTCTTTGAATTTCTGGTACGTCCGTTGCTGCCAGCCTTCGGTCAAATATTTCGAGCCATCGATGTCTTTGTCGAAGAAGCCATCCTGATTGGGAATTCCGAGATCGTCGATCACTGCCTTGATCATGTCCAGATGCGAAACCAGAATGGCCTGGCCCAGATCGGTGGCAAATTCCTCGTCTTTTTCGTTGACCCGCGCCCAAAAACGGGGCGTCGCCTTCTTCATATGCTCCGCATTGAGCTTAGCCAAATGGAAGCGGACCTTCATTCGGTCATAAAGCTGATAAGTCTTCAGCTTGCCGAGGGAGATGGCGCGCACCAGTTCAGCGAAGGCCGGTTCGCCCTGGCCGACAAAGATTTCCGACAACAACATAAACAGCCAGCGTACCACTGAGGCGGATGTCGCGACTAGCGGGAGTTATATACGGGAGTTATATACTAAAGAAACAGAGATTTGGCTCAGAGGAGGCCCACGATGGCAGTCACTTTTACGCTGAATGGCAAGCCCCAGACCGTCGACGTATCCCCGCAGATGCCTTTGCTATGGGTTTTGCGCGACTCGCTGGGCATGACCGGCACCAAGTTCGGCTGTGGCATGGCGCTGTGCGGATGCTGCACCGTGCACATCAATGGCCAGCCCATCCGGTCCTGCGTGACACCGATTTCAACTGTGGCCGGTAAGAGCGTCACCACCATTGAAGGCCTTTCGTCCGACAACAGCCATCCCGTGCAGCGCGCCTGGATTGAAGTGGATGTGCCGCAGTGCGGCTATTGCCAGTCCGGCCAGATCATGACAGCCGCTGGCTTGCTGAAGAAGACGGCACACCCCACCGACGCCGACATCGACGAGGCCATGCACGGCAACATCTGCCGCTGCGGGACGTACCAGGCCATTCGCCACGCCGTTCACCTGGCGGCCCAGTATCAGGCCGCAACGAACACGGATCGGCGTAAAGAAGAAGGAGAAGCCGCATGAGCGCCGTAGCGAATCGCAAACTCGATCGCCGCAGCTTCCTGAAAGCCGGCGTCGCAACGGCCGGCGGCCTGTTCATCGGTTTTCACCTGCCGGTGAGCGACAAGCTGGAAGCCGCCACCACATCGACGAAACTCAACGCCTTTATCCACGTTGGCAGCGACGACATCGTTTTGTTTTCGATCCACAAATCGGAGATGGGGCAAGGACCGATGACTTCGTTGTCGCAGTTGCTGGCCGAGGAACTGGATTGCGATTGGAAGCAGGTGCGGACGGAGTTCGCGCCGGTGGATCCGGCATACGGCCCGCTGCAGGGCACCTTCGGCAGTATGAGCGCGCGCACCTGCTGGGTTCCTCTGCGCAATGCAGGCGCAGCGGCTCGCGACATGCTGCTGGACGCCGCCGCTCATAAGTGGGGCGTTGCAAAATCGCAGCTTCGCACCGAAAACGGGCAGGTGATCAATACCGCAACCAACGCGCGTTTGAGCTACGGCAGTCTCGCGGACGCCGCCGGCAAGCTGCCGGTACCCGCCAAAGTCGCGGTGAAGGATCCGAAGGATTTTCGCCTCATCGGAACGTCGCCCAAGCGGCTGGACACACACCTCAAAGTAAATGGGACGGCCGGATTCGGCCTGGATGCGCGGCGTCCCGGCATGGTTTACGCGGTGCTACAGCGCTGCCCGGTCTTCGGCGGTAAAGTGGCCAGCTTCGACGATACGAAAGCCAAGGCCGTTCCCGGCGTGCTGCAAGTGGTCCAGATCTCGCGCGGCGTGGCTGTGATTGCCGACAATACCTGGTCCGCCATGGAAGGCCGTCGCGCGCTGCAAGTGCAGTATGACGAGGGCAAGAACGCCAACCTGAGCAGCGCGAGTATTCGCGAGCTGTTTGTGAACCTGGCCGAAAAGCCCGGCGCTGTTGCGCGCAATGACGGTGATGTGATTGCGGCGATGGCTAGCGGCGCGAAGAAAATCGAGGCCGTCTATGAGGTGCCCTATCTTTCTCACGCTCCCATGGAGCCGATGAATTGCACCGCCGACGTCCGCCCCGACAGTTGCGAAGTTTGGGTTGCCACGCAAATCCAAACGGCGGCTATGGGCGCGGCGGCGAAAGCCACGGGCTTGCCTCCCAGCAAGATCCAGATTCACACCACTTTTTTGGGCGGAGGATTCGGCCGCCGCGGAGGCGACGATTTCGTTGAAGAAGCGGTTGAGATTTCGAAAGCCATTGGGAAGCCGGTGAAGCTCACCTGGTCGCGCGAGGACGATATGCAGCACGATTTGTATCGGCCCGCGTCGTACGCCAAGTTCGCCGGCGCATTAGACAACGATGGCTGGCCGGTGGCGTGGAACACACGCGTGGTATGCCCTTCGTTTGGGGGATTGCGCAATGGCGTGGACCGCACCAGCGTGGAAGGCATCATCGATCTGGAATACACCATCCCGAATTTCCATGTCGATTATCATCCGCCGGATGTCGACATTCCCACCACCTACTGGCGCTCGGTCGGATTCTCGCAGAATACGTTCTTCTCTGAAAGTTTTCTGGATGAACTGGCTGCCGCTACGGGCAAAGACCCATTTGAGTTTCGCCGGCGCTTGCTGGCAAAATCGCCGCGTCTGCTGAACGTGCTGGAATTGGCGGCGGAGAAAGGCGGCTGGGGCAAGCCGCTACCGGCAGGCCATGCGCGCGGCATCGCGGTGGTCAACAATATCGGCAGCTATAACGCTCAAGTGGCCGAGGTATCGGTGGAGCAAGGCAAACTGCGCGTGCATCGCGTGGTTTGCGCGGTCGATTGTGGACACGTCATCAATCCGGCGGGCGTCGAGCAACAGATCCAGAGCGGCATCGTCTACGGATTGAGCGCGATGATGAAGGGCGCCATCACCATTGAGCGCGGCCGGGTGGTGCAGGGCAATTTCAATCACTACGATGTGCTCCGCATCGATGAAATGCCGGTGGTGGAAGTGCACATCGTGCCTAGCCAGGCCGCGCCTGGCGGAATCGGTGAGGCCAGCACACCGACCATTATTCCGGCCGTGGCCAACGCGATCTTCCGAGCGACGGGCAAGCGGCTGCGCAAGCTGCCGATTCTCCCCGGGGACCTGGCATAGAACATCTACTCCTGCTCCCCGGCTTGATCTGCGATCAAACGGTCTGGCAGCGGCAGATGGATGCGCTGTCGGACCTTGCCGATTGTACCTGCGCGGACTACGGCGCGCTCGATTCACTTCCGGCCATGGCGGAAGCCGTGCTTCGAACTGCGCCCGAGCGATTCTCCGTCGCTGGACACTCCATGGGCGGGCGCGTCGCGCTCGAAATTTACCGCTTGGCGCCGAGTCGCGTGGCACGAATCGCGCTGTTCGACACTGGTTATTTACCTCTGGCGTCAGGAGCGGCCGGCGAAGAAGAAGCCCACAAGCGTGGTGAGCTGGTAACGCTGGCGCAGTCGCAGGGTATGTTTGCCATGCTCTCGCAATGGCTGCCGCCCATGATCCACCCACGCCGCATCAACGATACCGCGCTGGTGAACTCGATCATCGAAATGATGTCGCGCAAAACTCCGGAAATTTTCGCCGCACAGGAGCATGCCCTGCTGTCCAGGCCGGACGCGAGCCCGGTACTGGAACAAATTCGCTGCCCGGCCTTGCTGCTCTGTGGCCGCGAGGATGGCTGGAGCGGTCCCACGCAACACGCAGCGATGTCCGCAAAGATCAACGGCAGCCGGCTCGTCATCGTTCCGGATTGCGGCCATATGTCGATGCTGGAGCAGCCTGCTGCAGTGAGCGCCGCTCTCCGTGAATGGCTCATCGAGCCGGCTTGATTTGATATGCTGGCACCACTATGCACACTCGTCGGGCACACTTGCTAAGGCTGGCCGGTCTGGCCGCCTCGCCTCTGTTCGCGCAGACTGCCGAAGAACTATTCAAGCGAAATGTCGGCACGCCCGATCAGTTCTATAAACAGTTCCCGCCGCATAAGGTGATCGGCAACATTTACTATGTTGGCTCCGAGTCCCTAGCGTCGTTTCTGGTTGTCACGCCGCAGGGAAATGTCTTGATCAATAGTTGTTTCGAAAAGAATGTTCCGATCATCCGAGACTCAGTGGAAAAGCTGGGTTTCAAATTCAGCGACACCAAAATTCTGCTCGGCAGCCATGCGCACGCCGATCACATGGAAGGCGACGCCCTGGTGAAAGAACTGACCGGTGCGAAGGTGATGGCCATGGCGGAGGACGTCCCGGCTCTCATGAAAATGAGGCCTGGTGACAAACCGCATCCAGTGGACAAAACCTTACATGATGGCGATGAGGTGAAACTGGGAGGAACCACGCTCGTGGCCCGTCTCACGCCCGGTCACACGCGCGGCTGCACCACCTGGACAACCAAGGCCGAAGAGGGCGGCAAAACGTACGATATCGTGATCATCGGCAGCGTGGGCGTGAACGCGGGTTTCAAACTTGTGAACAATACCGAGGTGCCCGGCATGGCCGGCGAATATATGCACAGCTTCCAAGTGCTGCGCTCGCTCGCGTGCGATGTCCCGTTAGGCTCCCATCCCGCCATGTACAATCTGGCGGAGAAATATCCGAAGATCGGCAAAGGCCCCAATCCGTTCATCGATCCCCAGGGTTACAAGCACGAGTTGGATATTCAAGAACATGCTTTCCTGGAAGTGCTGGATCAGCAGAAGAAAGCGGCTGGCCTCAGTTAGCCGCCTCGGCTTCGGCGTGGCGCATGTTCACTGTCAGCAGCACCAGCAGGCCTGCGGCGAAGAAGGTAATGAGCGATAAGATGGCGAGCCGATAACTGCCGGTGAATTGGAGCGCCAGCCCAAAGAGCAGCGGACAAAGCCAACTGGTTCCTTTGTCGCTGATTTCATAGACTCCGAAATATTCCGCCTCGCGGCCTTTGGGAATCATGCGCGAGAAGAGCGACCGGCTGAGCGCCTGCGTCCCTCCCAGCACAATTGCGACAACGGCGGCCACTAGGAAGAACTGAGTCTCCGTCCGCACCGAAACGTACATCGACACCAGCACGCCCGTCCAGATGAGCAGGCTCACAATCACGGCCGGTTTCGCGCCAATCCATTTCGCGATCCAATCAAACAGAAATGAACCGAAGAACGCGACGAACTGGACCATCAGAATCACGCCGGTCAAATCGGCCATCGGCATCTTCAGCTCATCGCTGCCGAACTGGGCGGACAGCGCGATCACGGCCTGCACGGCGTCGTTGTAGAGCAGGTAAGCGACAAGAAAACGCAAGGTCTGCGGATAGTGGCGCATGTCGCGCAGAGTAACCGCGAACTCCTGGAACGTTTTCATTACCCCTTCGCCCGGCCCGCGCGTTCGCCCCGGAGGCCGATTGCGGATGGCAGCGAGGGGAATCAAACTGAACAGCGCCCACCAAACACCCGCCGACGAGAGATTGATCCGAACCGCCATGGATTCCGATAACCCCAGCGCTTTCGCTTTGGTGAACAGCGCCAGGTTCAGAGCCAGCAGTAGGCCGCCGCCCAGGTAACCAATCCCCCAGCCGGTGGACGACACTGCGTCGCGCTGTTCCGGTGGCGCGATGTCGGGCAAGAATGAGTTATAGACGACGATGGAGGCGCCGAAGGCGAGATTCGCGACCAGAAAGAGAAAGCCACCGATAAGATACTCGTCGGCGTGAAGAAAGAACATCGCGGCCGTGGCCAGCGCGCCAGTGTAGGCAAACAGGGCCATCAAGCGCTTTTTGTTCGGGCTGAAGTCGGCGACAGTGCCCGCAATCGGCAGCGTGAAGATTTGGGTTACCACGGAGATGGAAATCAAATAACCCCACCAGGATCGTGGATCCACTGGAATGCCGAGTGGATGAACCCGTCCGTCCGGGCCAGCGGCAGCTTTCGCGAGCGCCGTCAGGTACGGGCCCAGGAAAAGCGTCACCACCGTGCTGGAGAACGTGGAGTTCGCCCAGTCATACATGTACCAACCGCGTTGCTCGCGGCGGCTATAAGGGAGCGCTGCGTTCATAACCCGCGAAGCTATTAGAGCACACGGTACAATAAGAAGGTTTTGGCTGCTCTCCAAATGGGAAACATCGGAAACATCGTCGTACTGGGTGCGCAATGGGGTGACGAGGGCAAGGGCAAAGTGGTGGACTTGTTCTCGGAGAAGTTTTCAGTGGTGGCTCGTTACCAGGGCGGCCACAACGCCGGGCACACTGTGTTTATCGGCCCGAAGAAGTTCGTTCTCAAGCTGATTCCGAGCGGCATTTTGAGGCCCGGAATCCAAGCCGTCATCGGCAACGGCGTGGTCATCGATCCGGCGGCGCTGATCGAGGAGATGGACAAACTGGAGCAGGCGGGCGTGGATGTTCGCAAACAACTCGCCATCAGCGATCGGGCCCACGTCATCTTTCCGTTTCATCGCATCGTAGAAAAAATGTCGGAGGGGCGGCAGGATCGCGTGCCCATCGGAACCACGTCGCGCGGAATCGGCCCGTGTTACGAAGACAAAATCGGGAGGCGCGGCATACGCGTCGCGGATCTCTATGAGCACGATAGCTTCTGCGAGATGTACACGGCCCTCGCTGAAGATAAGCAACTCCTGGCCCAGACCTTCAACATCCAGGAAACGATCGACTTTGAATTAATTCGCGATCAATACCTGGGTTATGCCGAACGCATCAAGCCGCTGGTATGCGACACCGCGCAGCTCCTGAACGACGCCATGCGGGCTGGCAAGCGCGTCCTGTTTGAGGGCGCGCAGGGAACGATGCTCGATGTGGACCACGGCACGTATCCGTTCGTGACCTCCTCTAGCGCTACCGCCGGCGGAGCGTGCACCGGCGCTGGTGTTCCACCGACCGCGATCCAGGGTGTTATCGGCGTGTCCAAGGCCTACACCACTCGCGTGGGCAGCGGACCGTTTCCCACCGAGCTTCTTGGAGAGGACGGTGAACGGATTCGCAAAGCCGGCAACGAGTTCGGCGCCGTCACGGGACGTCCGCGCCGTTGTGGTTGGTTCGATGTTCCACTGTTGCGGTACACGGCGATGATCAACGGCTTCAGCAGCCTGGTGATTACCAAGCTCGATGTATTGGATCAATTCGACGAAATCCTGGTTTGCACCGAGTACAAGGACGTCAAGGCCATGCCCGCCACGTTCCGAGGCCTCGAGGCAGTAGAACCGGTTTACGAAAGGCTGCCCGGATGGAAATCGGAGACGCGTGGCCTGTCGCGCGAGCGCGATCTGCCACCGAAAGCGCGCGACTACCTCCGTTTCCTGAGCGATCGAGTGGGCGTCGAAGTTGGCTGCATCTCTACCGGGCCCGAACGCGACGAGACCATCCTGATCGAGAACTCGCGCATGTCCGAATTGTTGTAGGGTTAGTATCTCGTGACTGTGATGGATCTCCAAGACTGATTTCCCGCCACATCGTTGGCATAGATCATGATAGTCGTCATCCCCACATAAAGCGGGATCGGCCCCGTTGCCCAATTCGTGGTGCCGGTCGCGATGCCTGCTGCTCCCGTGGAGCTAGACCAGGTCACCTGCGTTAGTGCTGCGCTATCTTGTGCGGTGCCATTCATCGAGATAGAAGTCGCCGATGTTGAGACAGTTGTCATGGCCGGCGAAAGGATGGTTATGGATGGCGGTGCTGTATTGCCGGCGGTACCGGGGTTGGCGGGAGGAGTAGGATTCGCCGGCGGAGTGGGTGGCTGGCTGGTCACTATCACGGTCTGCGCAGCTTGGTCTTGCTGCGCGTCCTGAGCCGTTACTGTAATCGCGTTCGCGCCGACGCTAAGAGGAATCGCGGCGATGGTCCAAATTGATGAACCGGTGGCCGTTCCCGCTGCGCCTTGATTGGTCAACCAGCTCACCTGCACTGATCCGGATCCTCCCGATGTTTCCCCGCTCAGTGCAATGGATGACGCGCTGGTGGTCGCAAGCACGGGTTGAATGGTCAGCGTCAGAGGCACCGCTGCCGGCGCGGGTGTTGGCGTGGGTGTGGCCGGACTAATCGATCCGTTGGCCGACGCATACTGCTGCTGAACGGCCGCGATATCGCCCGGCGCCAGCGCCGAGACCAGGCGGTAATACGGGTACATGACGTCATCTGGACTGTCGGAATGCCCCAGGCCCAGGGCGTGGCCTGTTTCGTGCAGCGCCACGCTAAATACATCTACATCGGCGCCGATCTTCCAGCTCATGTCGTTGTTGAAATGCTGATGGCCTGCAATGGACTCGGGATTGAGAGGATACGGATAAAAGGTATGCGCGATCACGCCGGTTGATCCGGTAAACGGATAGCCATCGCCGTGCGCACCACTGGCAAACAGGACGGCGAGCGTTTGGGCCGCATTGGGATTGTCCGCCTGGGTGAATGTCACTTGCACATATTTCGCCCATTCCGCATAGGCGCGCTCGATCTCTGCCTCTATTGAATCCGCCGGCGCTTGCGGGGTCACATTCACGAAGGAATAGTTGAGGCTGGCGCTCCCAAGTCCAGGCCCATCCCACCCATCGCCTACCAGCGGGACCCCTTGTGCCACCGGACCGGCAGCCGTCAAGGCTCCAGCGCAACCATGCACTGGTGCACCGCTCATTAAATCAGCCGATGCCGGAAAGATATACGAGACCTCGTCCCAATCCGCCAACTGCCGCACCTGATCGACCGTGCCTTCGATCAACAGATGGTGCGGCAACAAATCTGGATTCTCGTGGATTACCAGGCCGCTCTGGATCGCAATCGCGCGCGCTTGATCTCCAGGAACATCCGCATAAAATTCCACCAGCACCGGCGGCGCCAATCCGGCCCCGAGCATTCCGTCCAACTCCGGACTCAGCTTTTCGGCTGGCACCAGCCGGCCCATCCAGAGCAGCCCCAGCCCGCTCAGATCTGTCCCATCGCTCATTGCGATCGAAAGCGTGGCATCGGGAACATAGGAAAGTACGGTTGCGCCCCGATCGCCCAGTGCCGTCAATTGTTGCGCTCCAGGCTCGGTTGGGAACTGCACCAGAAAATGTGACCGCCCCGGCGTCCGGGTCCTGGTAAAAACGGGAGCGGATACGCCCCTCGAATTCGCCCGGTTCCAGGCTCTTAGTCTCAGGGCAGGCTGGGCTCCGGCGGTACTCGCTAGCAGGAACAATCCGAAGAAGCACGAGAATTTGCCGATAAGCCTATTCACGATAGTTTCATCGGAAGCGCACTGAGAGTTTTCCATTGGGACAACACATTACTCCTATCAGGAGTACCTGTGGTTAGCTTTGATCGACTCGCCGTACTTTTCTTGCTAGGCGCGGCCCCTATTCCCGCGGCCGATACAACGCCGGCTTCTTACATCATTCAAACAGTCGCCGGAAGCGATGACTCGGGCGACGGCGGCAGCGCTCTATCCGCTGCATTGAGCCAGCCGGAAGGAATTGCGGTGGATGGCGCTGGGAACGTCTATTTCGCTGACGCTGCCATTCATTGCGTGCGCAAGATTGCGACCAATGGATTGATACAAACCGTCGCCGGCACGGGTGTGGCTGGTTTTTCGGGAGATGGCGGACCGGCCAATGCCGCGCTGCTGAATCAGCCCTACGGCCTGGCGTTCGATACATCCGGTAATCTCTACATCGCCGACCTCGGAAATGCGCGGGTGCGAAAAGTCGGGACAGATGGCACCATCCAGACCGTGGCTGGCGGAGGCACGTTGCCGGCCAACAGCAGCGGCCAAGGCGGCCCGGCCAATATCACTCAACTGGCGCAGCCGCGCGACGTCGCACTCGGCGCCGATGGTTCGCTATACATTTCCGATTTCGGAGCCAACCAGGTTTACCGCGTCACCACTGACGGCACTCTGTCGCTCATGGCAGGGACAGGCGTTGCGGGATTCTCCGGTGTCGCCACTTCGGCTTTGCTGGCGCAATTGAACGCGCCAGCCGGGCTGGCGGTTGACCCAACCGGCGAGCTCTATATCGCGGACAGCGGCAACAACTGCGTTCGAAAGGTTTACAACGGCGTCATCATTACCGTGTTCAACACTCCCGCGCCCACCGGGGTGGCTCTGGATTCCACAGGCATGCTGTACGTCGCGGCAGCCAGCTATTTCGGCACGGTAATCCAGCCGATTCCGGGCGTCGCGTCCGCCAGAGATGTAACGATCGACCCCTCCGGCGACATCTTCCTGACATCGGGAGTATTCGTCTCGGAGATACCGCGCGGCGGCATCCTCACTGCCCTCGCGGGCAGCGGAACATCACCGTACTTTGGCGGCGATGGCGGTCTGGCTACAGCGGCGCTCCTGTATGCGCCTTCGGGTATCGCGGTCGATTCGAACGGCAACTGGTACATCGCCGATACATCCAACAATCGCATCCGGATGGTAACGCCCGCGGGCGTGATCAGCACCTTTGCCGGTACCGGCGCCGCTGCGCAATTGAATGCGCCCAGTGGCATTGCCATCGATGCGTCGAACAATTTATATATTGCCGACACCGGCAACAATGACGTGCTCAAGATCACGCCCGCTGGCGCCATCACCACCATCGCCAGTCAGCTCAACAATCCTGTGTCCGTCGCGATTGATATGGCTGATACGCAGGAATCGGTTTACATCGCCGACTCTGGCAACAACCGAATTGTCCGCGTCGCGTCTGACGAAACAGCGAGCACGTTCGCACAGATCAACGGGCCACTGGCGGTGGCGGTGGATTCAGCCGGCAACGTCTATGTCGCCGACGCAAGCCAAATCTGGAGTGTTGCGTCCGATGGCACGGCGGGTTCGCTATTGAAGGGACTTACTTCACCCAGCGGCATGGCCATCGAATCGGATGGCACGTTCGTGATCGCCGACACGGGCGCGAATGCGATTCGCCAGCTCAGCCCATCAGGCGTATTGACTGCGATCGCCGGCACGGGCACATTCGGATTTTCAGGCGATGGCGGCCCGGCATTGAGCGCCCAATTGAGCGCGCCCTCGGGCATAGCGATCGGGGCTAATGGAACTCTATTGGTGGCCGACTCGGGCAACAATCGCATCCGGAGTCTGACGCCTGCCGCGGCTGCCTCTGAAACCGCGACGGTCGCCGTTGTAAATGCCGCCAGCCTGGCTGCCGGGCCCATAGCACCGGGCGAGATCATTACAGTCTTCGGCACCGGATTTGACCCGGCGAATACGCAACTGCTGCTCGACAACCGGCCGACAACGCTGTTCTATACCAGCGCCACTCAAATCAACGCTCTCGCGCCAGATACCTTGACGCCTGGCTCATCGACGACCATAAGCATCGTTGTGGATGGTGTGACAGCCGCCACAAGCTCTGTGCCGGTAGCCACTGCTGCGCCCGGCATTTTCACCATCGGCGCAACCGGCCAAGCCGCGGCTCTGAATCAGGATGGAAGCCTCAACTCGGCGACGAATCCGGCGGATAGAGGCTCGGTGGTTTTGATTTATGCAACCGGGCAGGGCTCGGGGACTGGCAATGTCACGCTCACCATTGCAGGCTACTTCGCACCATTATTCTACGCCGGACCCGCGCCCGGCTTCCCTGGATTGATGCAAATCAACGCTCAGATTCCATGCGGGTTTTTGCCACCCGGAAATCAGCTTGTAACTCTATCAATTGATGGCGTTTCCAGCCAGTCCGCAGTAACGCTTGCCATTGACAAAATATGCATAGGAGGTGCATAATGATGCATATGAGAAGTACACTCAACATCGACGAGCATCTGGTTGAAGAAGCCCGGCGGCTCACCGGAATCAAGGAAAAGACGGCGCTGGTCAAGGCCGGCCTGGAAGCGCTGATTGCTCGCGAAGTGGGACGCCGGTTGATAGCCTTGGGCGGAACGCAACCCGATTTCGAAGCCGGTCCGCGCAGACGTCCGGCGACTGTAGGTCAATGATACTGGCCGACACATCCGTCTGGGTGGATCATTTCCGTCACGGCAATGCGCAACTCAGCGAGGCAATTGAGGATGGGAAGATATTAATGCATCCGTTCGTGATCGGCGAAATTGCTTGCGGCAATCTCCGATCCAGGCCCACCGTTCTCGGCGATCTTCAGCGGATGCCTTCCGCGATTGAGGCCGATAACGAAGAAGTCCTCGGCTTCCTGGAGCGGCATCGATTGTTTGGCGCCGGGATCGGTTGGATCGACATGCATCTGCTCGCTTCAGCGCGTTTGAGCAATTGCCGCTTGTGGACTCTGGACGCGCATCTCCTGACAGCAGCCGCTAAACTCCAATTGAGTTAGGCGTCCAATCCTCTTCGCTACAATGACGGCTTAACGAGGAGGTTTCTAGTGAAACTCGCAATTCTCTTTTGTCTTTCACTGGCCGCGGCCTGCGCGCAAAACATCACAGTCCAAGTAGGAGGCAGGCCGGTTGGCTCTGGAACTACGCTGAACTTTGAGTCGGGCACCGGAATTATTCAGTCCTGCCATCCTGACGGAAGCAACCGCATCACCTGCACACCGTCGGCAGATTCCGCGATTATCCCCCGGCGCGACGATATCCACGGCACGCAAAATTACTGCTCCTCCGCCACCGGCTCCACGGCGTACGCCTGCCGCATCTCCAGTGGAACGCTCGCGGCTTACAGCACCGGCATGACTTTCGTGCTGGCTGTGGATGTCGCCTGCAACAACCGATGTTCCTTGAATGTCGACGCCCTGGGACCCATCAGCATCAAGAGATCGGACGGCGTTACGGACCCCGGCGGCGCGCTCACGGCAGGCCAGCCGCAATGGGTTCATTACGACGGCAAGGTCTTTCGTCTGATGGGCGGAGGAAACGCCTCGCGCGTCACGGACGACCGCGACCGCGATGTCATGGCTCGCCGCTTCATCTCGTCCATGGAGACCATGGCCTATGCGAGCATGGTCACGCTCGAGACCACCGTGGGCGACGTTCACAAAACCACTACCAACAATGCGGTCGGCAGCGCCACCATTCAAGCCACCACCGCCGGCCTGCCAGGCCAGCACATGTGGGTGATCATCGTGAACGATCAGATCAGTGGGAAAACCGTCAGCTTTGGGAATAACTTTAAGAGCGCGGGCCCGATTATGGGATCGCCCGGCAAGTCCGCCACGCTGCAGTTCATCTCCGACGGCTCAGCCTGGTACGAAGTGGCCCGAACCGCTAATCTCTGAACCGTCACTATAACGATCCATTCACTGACCGTTGCTTGGCAGCCATCAGAACATCGAACACGTGGCCCAGCACGGAAGTGGCCTGCGCTTGGGAAATGGTTTCTGGATCATACGCGTATTCGAGCACCAGGCCATTGAGCACCGCCTCCAGAGCTACTCTCCGCACTTCACGCGATTCACGGGGCGACTTCATCAGTTCCGGAATCAGCTTGCTGATCATCTCTAGTTTCAGCGATTCCCGGATGCGGCGATGCGTCCGCGCCAGCCCGGCACGCAATTTGGGATGCCTGAGAGCGAATAGCTTGAACTCCAGCGCCAGCATTACCCACTGGCGATCCGATACACGCCCCACATAGAACTTGCGCAACGCTCGCAACCGCCCTTCGCTATCCGGGCATTGCTCCAGCATGCATCGCAAGTCTCGCAAACGGTCGCCGAGTTCCTGCTCGAAGAGCGCGAAGAACAAATCCTGTTTGCTCGAGAAGTGGGCGTAGAAAGCTCCGCGCGTGTGGCCCGTAGCGCCCGCGATGTCCTCAATCCGCGATGCCTCAAAACCATCCCGGGCGAAAATCTTCAGGGCCGCTTCGAGCAGCGCCCGCCGAGTAGCTTCGGTTCTTTGTTGATGCTTGGTCTGTTCGCGTGTTTTCAAGGCCGCAACGCCCATGCCTCCTACATTATATACATGCAGGTATGTATATGATAGATTGAAAATGTGACTGGTCCATTTCGCGCCATTATCCTAACCGGCCTGGCCGCCTCATTGGCCTGGGCCCAATTCGGAGGCACTGGAGCCCAGCGATCAACCCCCGCGCTGCAGTTGCCGGAATCCGGACGCCAGGCGCCAGGCTCGGTCACAACCGAGCAGCAGGCCGCCCCCAGCCCAGGCGCCAATGTAGTGAACAGTTCCATTCAGATCGGCGGCGATTTCCAGGGCAGCGTGCAAGGCGACAAGATTCCCGCCGGACCTGTCACGGTTACCCTCAACGACGCCGTGAAGCTCGGTCTTAGCGCGAATCTGGGAGTGCTCACCGCCGACGACAGCGCCCGCGCGTCGCGAGCCCTGCGCCTCAACGCTCTCAGCAACCTTCTGCCTTATGTCTCCATCGATGCCAGCGAAACCAGCACGCAGGTGAATCTGGCTGCCTTCGGATTCAAGTTCAACCTGCCTCCTGGCCTCGGCTTCTCCATTCCCACGGTGGTCGGTCCATTTCAATACTCGCAACTGCTCGCGAATCTGAGCCAATCCGTCTACGATCCCGTTGCGCGGCGCAACTGGCACGCCAGCCAGGAGAGCGAGCGTGCATCCAATCTCTCGGCCCGCGATGCGCGCGAAATCGTCGTGCTGGCCGTAGCCGGCGCCTATCTTCAAACCATCGCCACCGACGCGCGGGTCGCGTCGCAACGCGCTCAAGTGGAGAACGCACGAGCGGTCTATCATCAGGCCGAAGTGCGAAAAGAGGCCGGCACCAACGCCCGCATCGATGTCACCCGCACGCTGGTCGAGTTGCAGGGCCAGCAGCAGCGGCTCACCGCGCTGCAGTCCGATCTGCGCAAACAAAAACTGGCTCTGGCGCGTCTCATCGGGCTGCCGCTCGATCGCGAGTTGACGCTCAGCGATCCTCTGGCGTTCAATCCGTCCGCGGTACCGGAGGCGGCCGGCGCCGTCCAGCAGGCTTTTCAGAAGCGCTGGGATTTACAGGCCGCAGCGAGCCAGGTGCATGCCGCCGAGATCGTGGTTTCCGCCGCTCACGCCGAGCGCCTTCCCTCCGCTTCGCTGACCGCGGATTATGGAGTGCTTGGCCCCACTCCGATTTCCAATCACGGCGTGTATTCCGTGGTCGGGGCTATTAATGTCCCGGTCTTCCAGGGCGGCCGCGTCAAGGCCGACGTTGAACAGGCCGAAGCGACGCTCCATCAGCGCCAGGCCGAACTCGCCGATCAACGCGGCCGCGTGGAACAGGAAGTTCGCACCGCTCTGATCGAACTGGAAACCGCGATCGGCGAGGTCCAGCTCGCCGAGAATAATCGGGGCTTCGCGAATGAAACTCTGCGCGAAGCGCGCGATCGATTCAATGCCGGCGTGACAACCACGGTAGAAGTGGTCCAAGCGCAGGAACAGGTGGCCAGCGCCGAAAGCGATTATATTTCCGGGCTGTTTGCCTTCGACTTGGCCCGCATCTCCTTGTCCCGCGCCATGGGCCAGGCCGAAACCGACCTGCCTGGTTTGTTGAGCGGAGCACGCCCATGAGCACTACTCCTCCCCCTGCCCCTGACAAGAAGCCCGAGCCGCCGGTAACACGCGGCCGTGGACGCGCATTTATCATCTTCTTCCTGGTGCTGGCGATTGCCGCCGGCACAGGCCTTTATTTCTGGCTCCAGTCCCGCCAATTCGAAACCACGGACGACGCCGAGGTGGAAGCACACTTGAGCGCCATCAGCTCGCGCGTCGACGGCGCCATCACGCGGGTGTACGTGGACGACAACCAGATAGTTAAGGCGGGCGACCCTTTGGTGGATCTGGACCCGCGCGATTTCCAGGTGGCGATCGATCAAGCCCGCGCTCAAGTTGCCCTGGCCCGTAGCCAGGTGACGGCGCAGCGACCCAACGTTCCGATTGTTCAGACCGAAAGCAGCACCAATATCAGCGGCGCCGAAGCCGACGTCGCCACTGCCGAAGCCACCGTTGGAGTTGCCGAGCGTGATCGCGAATCCGCCCTGGCGCGGCTGGCCGAAGCGCAAGCCAACGCCGCCAAGGCCAGAGCCGACCTTTCTCGCTATCAAATGCTCATCAAGAATGAAGAGGTCTCGCAGCAGGAGTTCGATCAAGTTGCGGCCACTGCGAAGGCCCAGGACGCTACCGTCGATGCCAACCGGGCAGCAGTGGAAGCTGCGGGTCGCACGGTGCAACAGCGCGAAGCGCAGCTTCTGCAAGTCAAAACCCGCCTTGCGCAGTACAAGACCAACGCGCCCGCGCAACTCGCCATCCGGCAGGCCAATGTCGAATCGCAGCAAGCCAATGAGCAGACCGCCCAAGCTATGTTGGAGCAGGCGGAATTGAAGCTCAGCTACACGAAAATCGTGGCCCCCGCCGCGGGCATCATTCTGAAGCGATCCGCCGAAATTGGCCAGCGCATCAATGCCGGCCAGCAACTGATGATGATCGCGCAAATCGGCGATCTGTGGGTCACGGCCGACTTCAAAGAGACGCAAATGCACAATATCCATCCCGGTCAATCGGCCCGCATTCATGTCGACGCTTTGCGCCAGGACTTTGAAGGGTACGTCGAAACCATCGGCGGCAGCACCGGCGCGGTGGCGAGCGTCCTGCCGCCCGAAAACGCCACCGGCAATTACGTCAAAGTGGTGCAGCGCATCCCTGTGCGGCTGCGCTTCAAGCCCGATCAAAACGGTTTGGATCGGCTTCGCCCTGGGATGTCGGTGGAACCGGACGTCCGCATCGGGGGCTAAAGATGACCCCCGCCGGATCGCATCAGGATTGGAAGCCGTCGCACAACCCTTGGGCCGTCGCGCTCACGGTCACTCTCGCGACCTTCATGGAAGTGCTCGATTCTTCCATCGCCAACGTCTCACTCCCCCACATTGCCGGCTCGCTCGGCGCCACTTACGATGAAGCGGTCTGGGTGCTGACCAGCTATCTGGTTTCGGCCGCCATCGTGCTTCCCGCCTCTGGATGGCTCTCCACCGTCTTCGGGCGCAAACGCTTCTACATGACGTGCGTGGTGCTCTTCACCGTGTCGTCGTTTCTGTGCGGCATCGCGCCCAATTTGCCGTTCCTGATCGTCGCGCGAATATTGCAAGGCGCGGGCGGGGGCGGGCTGCAACCCTCCGAGCAAGCCATCCTGGCCGATACCTTCCCTCCCGCCAAACGTGGCCAGGCCTTCGCCGTTTATGGCATGGCCGTGGTGCTGGCGCCCGCCATTGGTCCCACGCTGGGCGGCTGGATCACCGATAATTTTAACTGGCACTGGATCTTCTTCATCAACCTGCCGGTGGGGCTGCTGTCGCTCTTCTTAACCAGCCGTCTGGTGGAAGATCCGCCCTGGCTGAGAGAAAGGAAGATTTCCGGCATCAGCATCGATTACATCGGGCTGAGTTTATTGGTAACGGGCATAGCCTGCTTCCAGTTTGTCCTGGATAAGGGCCAGGAATCGGATTGGTTCGCTTCCCCTCTGATTACCGCGTTAACCTGCGTCAGCCTTCCGATGCTGGTTGCGTTCTTTCTATGGGAGTGGTATCACCCCAATCCCATTGTCGACGTTCGTCTGCTCAAGAACCGCAACTTCGGCACCGCAGTCGCGTTTTCTTTCGTCCTCGGAATGGTGTTGTTCGGTTCCACGGTCTTGATTCCCGAGTTTCTGCAAAGCAGCCTGGGCTATACGGCTGAGCTGGCCGGCCTGGCGCTCTCACCGGCGGGTCTCGTGCTGATGGTCATGATGTTCGTGTCCGGCCGCCTGGTGGCCACCAAGATCGATCCGCGTCTGCTCATCTGTATTGGATTTTTAGGCACGTCGTTCGCGCTGCGATTGATGACCAACATCTATCTCCAGATCGATTTCACTACCATTGTTTTGCTGCGCTGTTTTCAGGTCATCTTCATGCCGTTGATCTTCATTCCCATCAGTACGCTGAACTACGTGGGGGTCCCGCGCGAAAAGAATAACCAGGTCTCCGGAATTTCCACCTTTATGCGCAACATCGGCGGTAGCATTGGAACGTCGGGGCTGAGCGTCTTTCTGACGCGCCAGAACCAGACGCACCAGGTGGCCTTCGCGTCTCACACCAGCATGGGCGATCCGAATTTCAGAAACTTCCTCAACGGCCTTACGGCCATGTTCACGGCGCAGGGCTTCGACGCCGCAACGGCTGCGAAGAAAGCCATGGCGATGGCTTACTTCACGGTGCAAAGCCAGGCGGGAGCAGTCAGCTTCAAGAATGCCTTCTTCGTGATGTCGGTGATGATCGCCTGCCTGAGCCCGCTGCCGTTCATCATGCGACGCCCGAAGCAAGCCGCGGCTCAGCCTTCCGCGGCGCACTGATGGACCCAAAAAACTTCGGCTCCGAGCGTTTGTCGCGCCCAGAGCCGATTTTCATTTCACGTCTTCAGAGAAACTAGAAGACGTATTTCAGAGCGAATTGAATCAAGCGCGGGTTCACGGAAGTTGTCGTGATTTGTCCAAACGTGCTTGGCGTCGAAACCGCCAGATCCGCAGCCACCGGATTGGAGAACTGAGGATGATTGAACGCGTTGAAAAACTCGGTTCGGAATATGATCATTTGCCGTTCGGTGATGTGCGTGGTCTTGATCAGGGAGATATCGAAGTTGAAATTTCCCGGACCAAGAATAGTCCCGATGCCGCTGTCACCGTATAGGGTGGGAACGCCATAAGGGCCCGCTGCCACCGAGTTTGGTGCGGCCGGCTCGGGACAAAAAGCATTGATGTTCAAATAGCCGGTGCTGCCGGGGTTCACGCCCAGGCGATTTGTGATGCTGCCCTGCGTGGCAATGGAACCATAGGTCGTCCCCGGACACATCTGCGCGCGGGCCGTGTCATACGTGCCCTGATCGTACACCGTGCCGCCATTTTGATCGGTAATCGTCAAAGGCGTGCCGTTTTGAACCGTGGTGACGCCAGATACGTTCCAGCCTTTGGCCAGCAGACCAAGGGCGCCCGAGGGATTCCCAAAGGGCAGATCGTAGCTGTAGTTGATAACGAAGCGTTGTGGATGGCTGAAGCCAACCGGACCATATTGTTGTCCGAGCGCGGTGGGCAGATTGCTGTTGGCGCCACTGCCTGTCAGAATACCCTGGATATCGCTCAGATCCTTGCTATAGGTGTACGATGCCTGCATCAGGAACCCTCGCGAGAATTGCTTCCTGAGAGTCACCTGAAGGCTGTTGTAATTGGAGATACCATCAAACGCCGTTTCGTCGACGCCAGGTGGTGTATAGCCGAGATAAGGCACGCGCAACTCGGCATTTGCCACGGTATTGACCGTAATTCCGTTGATCGGATTGCTCGGGCTGGCGAGCAATGGCACGTTGACGGAGTGATACTGATCCAACAGGTTGATGGAGCTGGATCCCACATAACCCACTTCCAACACCCATGACCGCGCAAATTCGTACTGAACGTTGAGGTTATATTGGCGGGTCAGCGGGGTGTGAAGAGCCATGTCGAGCGTGGGCGAGTCGATGGCGGAATTTGGCGCGCCCAGCAGACAGGAGGGCTGGCATCCACCGAAATTCACCCAGCGAGACGCAAACGTTCCCAGCGGCGTGGAAGGATAAGGATTCGCGTTGCTAAAGGGAGCCGAGCCTGAACCGCTATAGTCGAGCGTCACAGCGTAGGGATAACCCTGCTCGACGGCGTGCACAAACGATCCTCCGCCGATGCGGTCGTAGAACAAACCGGCGCCGCCGCGAATTACCAGCTTGCCGTCTCTCTGCGGCTGCCATGCAAATCCAAATCGCGGAGCGAAGTTGTCCTTGGGAGGCCCCGACGTGATTGAGTCACTGTTGGTTGCTGTCACGACTCCGACGGGCGGCGTGGGATAGTGATTGGCGTAGTTATTAGGCACTACATAGCCGACCAGACCGGGACCGGACGTAGTGGGTCCGCTCGGCGGAACGGGAACAGTTGCAAATTGCGCCAGCGAAAGGTTGGTGAGGTTCCCATACTTGTCGGAATAGCTCCCGTCGTACTCCCAGCGAACACCCAGGTTGAAAGTCAGGCGTGAATTGATTTTCCAGTCGTCTTGAACGAAGGCGGTCTGATTGTTCTCGACGTAGTTGTGAACAATTCCGTTCGGGCCGCTGCGAACGCAGTACAAACATTGCAGAATGTTGCCGGTGCCGCCGTTGGTGTTTCCCGGATTGCCTACGCTGCAACCTGCGGCTTGACAGCCCGGCAGACCGAGTGCCCAGTCGGCGAAGGTTCCATAAAACAGAAATCCTCGTTCCAGTCCCTCAAAGGTGATGGGCCACTGCGCGTATTGATATTCATAGCCGACGCGAATGGTGTGCTTGCCGTGAGACCACGAAATCTGGTCGCCATATTCCATCTGATCGGTCGGGCTATTGCTCGGGGCGAGGGTTCCATTTAGACCCGGGCCGTTAAAGATCACGGTCACAGGCAGCTCGCTGATAGTCGGGACGATGGTGGCCTGGCCGATGGACTGCGGCGTAAGCACGGTGGTGTCGGACTGGTGCTGGCCATTGCGCTGTCCGGCTGCGTGGAGTTCGTTCACCAGGCTGGAGGTCAGCAACGTGGTTAGCTTCGCAACTGAATTGATATTGTCGTACTTGCTCGCCACCGGCGTACCCGGCACGTCGGTACCGCTGAGAGGCGCGAATTGAGGATCGGCTGTCCAGAAATACTTCACTGAAAGAGTGTTCTTGCTGTTGATGATGTAGTCGGCATTGGTCACCAGTTGATGTTCCGTGAAGGTGGCAGGCGAGGAATACGTAACTGGCCCGTACACGCCATTCGGATTGCCCGGAATGTAAAAGCTCCCATTGGGAAGCTTCGCATTCAGCAAGGCCAGGGACTGCGGGCTGAGATTAGAGCCATCGCACGCGATCTGCACACTGGGGATGATGGGGTACAGGAACGTGGTGTAGGCTGGATTCCCCGGATGATTGGCCGGGCACAAGGCCGCTCCCACGTTCGCCGCCGTACGATCATCGGGCAACGGGAACAAATTGACGGTGCTGGAGCCGCCGGCCGAAATCCCGTTCTTCTGCCGCGTCTCCTGATAGTCGGCGAAGAAGAAGAGCTTGTCCTTCTTGATTGGTCCCCCCACCGAGCCGCCGACCTGATTTTGATTCAGGACTTGCTTCACGCCGCCGCCGTCGAGATTGTCAAAGAAGCTGTTGGCGTTCAAATCGGTGTTGCGGAAAAACTCCCAGACGCTGCCGTGAAACTGATTGGTGCCCGAGCGCGTAACTACGTTCACGTTTCCGCCGGGATGTCCGCCGTAGCTGGCGTCGTAAGTGGAGGTCTGGATTTTGAATTCCTGAATCGCGTCGGGATTGGGAATACCGATGCCGGTGTAAATGCCGCAGTCCTTCGCCGAACCCGTATTGGACGTGTTGACGATGGAGACTCCATCCATCTGGTAATTGTTATTGCCCGGATCGGCCCCATTCACGGAGATGTCCTGCGTTCCCTTGCCGATGGTGGTGGCGTTGTTCACATTGGCGTTCGCCCCGGTCGCCATGGTGAGGAGCTGCGTATAGTTGCGGTTGCTGAGGGGAAGTCCGGTTACCTGTTGCGACGTGACCGTGGTTCCGAGCGTCGAGCTCTGCGTCTGCAATGTTTCGGCCGCGGCTTCGACGGTGACCTGCTCCGCCTGCGCGCCTACCTCAAGCGCCCGGTCCAGTTGCGCCGTCTCGGTAACGTTTAACGTCACGGAGGCAACCTCGCCCGTCTTGAATCCGCTGGCGGCGAAGGAGACTCTGTAATTTCCGGGCTGCAACAAGTTGAACCTGTAGTTGCCGTCCGGGCCGGTGGTGGCGGTGCGGCTTTGGCCGGTGCCATTACTGGTAATAGTGACCGTTACGTTCGGGATAGCAGCGCCCGACGGATCTGTAATTGTTCCGGCTAAGGCCGACGTTCCCGCCGATTGAGCCATCAGGTACGGAACTGCTGTCATGAACAGAAGACACAACAACGTGCCAACCAAAAGCCGCTTACAAGGCGCCTTGGATTCCATTTTTCTCTCTTCTCCTTTGAACTGTGCGATCTTCGGAGTCTTGCGATCTTCCGGTTTCAAGTACACGGATATTCGCACAACCCTAACCTACAAGACACGCTCAACAACTCTGAAGCAAATAGCTATTCGGGAGCTAGTATAAGGCAAGCCATATACCAGTTGTCGTCAAAACAGCGTCAAATTTGTAGGGAACAATACAAGACGCGGAGCGAGCCCTCTGGTTCGGGAGGGCCTAGTACACTATGACTTTGTAGTATGTATGGGGTACGTCAGTTTGGCGTACTGAGTGTCTTGGCGCAGCGACATTCTGTCATGGTCTTCATCTTAAGTTATTGATACAACTATACTTCAATGTTGGAACCCCACTTGCCTTAAGAAGGGCATGACATCGGCAAAAAAATCCTTCTTACTGGCTCAGCTACAGGAAGCCATTGACGAAGCGGTCTCGGAATCCGGCCGCATTGGCGAGATCATCGCCGAAATGAGGGAGGGCGGCTATGACCTGTGCTTGATGCTGGAATCCACCGTTACCATCAGTCCGACGGAGGAGAACCAGCCGGATGCAGTGCCGGAACCTCGGCTGGAGTCCCCCGTCGAAATCGACCTTACCGAAGCAGATCTTGAGTTTCTTCAGGAACTCAATATCGCGGCCTGAGCCATCAGCGGCCGGACATTGCTTCTCTGACCATCGGCTCAGGCTTGGTCTCAAACACGCTGTAGACCACGCCTGCAATTGCGGCGCCCGCGATAGGCGCCACCCAAAAGAGCCACAGTTGGCTAAGAGCCCAGCCGCCCACAAAGATCGCCGGAGCGGTGCTGCGCGCGGGATTCACCGATAAATTGGTCACCGGTATCCCGATCAGATGGATGAGGGTGAGCCCCAGCCCGATCGCGATGGGTGCGAACCCGGGAAGTGCGCGCTTGTCGGTGGCGCCAAGGATGATCATCAGGAACATGAACGTAAGCACCACTTCGGCCGAGAGGCAGGCTCCCAGCGCATACCCTCCGGGCGAATGATCGGCATAACCATTAGCGGCGAACCCGCCAGCCAGGCTGAACCCTTCCTTGCCGCTCGCGATCAAATACAGCACGCCTGATCCAACGATGCCGCCCAGCACCTGTGCGATCACGTAGGCCGGTAGCTCCGAAAGCGGAAAGCGCCGCGCCACCACCAGCCCTACCGAAACCGCGGGATTCAGATGGCATCCCGAAACATGCCCGATGGCGAACGCCATGGTCATTACGGTCAGGCCGAATGCCAGTGCCACGCCGGCGAATCCAATCCCCAACCCGGGGAAAGCGGCTGCCAGGACGGCCGCGCCGCAACCACCAAAAACCAGCCAGAACGTTCCAATGAACTCGGCGAAAGATCGTTTCGAAAGTGACATGTTAATGTCCTCCTGTTGGCCGGGAGTCGGCCGACGACAGATGCTATCATACTCGGCATGAAAAGGCGCTCCGCATGAAAAGGCTCCGCCTGAAAAGGCGCTCCTTCCTGGCGGCCGCGATCGGCGGCGCGGCAGTGTCCCAGACAGCCTGTCAATATGTGCCAGCGAGTCCAGCTGCCGGCTCAGCAGCGCCCGGTGATTTTGAGCTCGACGAAGTCAGCCTGGCGGACATCGGCTCCGGCCTGGAACAAGGCAAGTGGACCTCAGCCCGGTTGGTGGAGCTTTATCTCGGGCGGATCGACGCCATCGATCGCCATGGCCCCCAGCTCAACTCCGTCCTGGCGCTCAACCCCAATGCTGCCTCGAACGCCCGCCAGCTCGACGAGGAACGCAAGAACGGCAAATTGCGCGGAGCGCTGCACGGCATTCCGATCCTGCTCAAGGACAACATCGAAACCAAGGATCCGATCAGCACCACCGCCGGTTCTCTGGCTTTGGCCGACTGGCGCTCGCCCCAGGACGCGTTCGTAGCCGCACGGCTGCGCGCCGCCGGCGCCATCATTCTCGGCAAAACCAATCTCAGCGAGTGGGCTAACTACCGCTCCACTCATTCCACCAGCGGCTGGAGCGGACGCGGAGGCCAAACCAAGAACCCTTATGCGCTGGACCGCAATCCGTCCGGCTCGAGCTCCGGTTCGGGCGCCGCGGTATCGAGCAGTCTCTGCGCCGCGGCCCTGGGCAGCGAGACCGATGGATCGGTCACCGGGCCTTCCTCCATCAATGGCATCGTTGGGATCAAGCCGACCGTCGGACTGGTCAGCCGATCCGGCATCGTTCCCATCTCGGTGAGCCAGGACACCGCCGGACCGATGGCGAGAACGGTTCGCGATGTCGCGATTTTGTTGGGCGTGATGGCCGGGATGGATCCCCAAGACTCAGCCACCGCGGAAAGTAAAGCGGCGCCCGATTACACTCGTTTCCTCGATCCCAAAGGCCTGCGCGGAGCGCGCCTGGGCATCGCGCGCAAGTTTTTCGAAAACAACGCGCCCCTGGATGCGTTCCTGAACGGTTGCATCGACGCGCTGAAGAAAGCGGGAGCGGAAGTGATCGACCCCGCCGACCTGGCAACGCACGGACAAATGGAAGCTCCCGAGAGCCAGGTGCTGCTCTATGAATTCAAGGACGGGTTGAATCGCTATCTTTCCCGGCTCCCTTCAGGAAGTCCGGCCCGCACGCTGGAGGAGCTGATCGCGTTCAACGAAAAGAATCGCGATCGCGAAATGCCCTTCTTCGGCCAGGAACTATTTATCCAGGCGGAAGCGAAGGGGCCGCTGACTGAGACCGCGTACCTCAAGGCGCATGCCGATTGCCTGCGACTTTCCCGGCAGGAGGGCATCGACGCGCTGCTCGCCAAACATAAGCTCGACGCCATCGTGACACTCACCTCCGGCCCAGCCTGTTTCACTGACCATATCAACGGCGATCAGGATACCGGCGGCTGTACCACGCCCGCCGCCGTCGCCGGCTACCCGCACATCACGGTCCCCGCCGGCCTTTATCGCGGCTTGCCCATCGGCCTTTCTTTTTTCTCCACGGCTTGGAGCGAACCGACGCTGATCAAATTGGCCTACGCCTGGGAGCAACAAATGAACGCGCGGCGGAAACCGACTTACGCGGCGAGTGTCGCAGGGTAGCTAAGGGCCACCTCAGACGGCATCGCCGGTTGGATCCAGGCAGGCGAGGCCCTCATTTTCCGCTGCTTGGAGCAAGCGTTGATCGGAACAAACGAAGCTCGGCTCATCGCTGATGGCGCTTTGCTTAAGTATCAGACAGCCTGCTAGTTGAACAGCGTCATAAGCGCGCAATGCCTTCCTATTTACGAGGCTGGTTGCGAGATCGATGAGTTGGTCGTTCAATATCTGCTTTACGAATCGCGATTCCAAATGCTGCTCGAATTGACTGAGCAACCGATCTGCAAGCGCCGAGTCAATGTCGCCTTCGCGCTGCCGTCGACGGACCGCAGAATGCATTTCCACCCGCGACAGCACCAATACAGCAAAGCGATGATTATTGGCGCGGGCGGTCAGTCGAAGTAGGCGCTCGGTGCCGGGCTCCCGAACATACAGTTTGACGAGGGCGCTGGTCTCTAGATAGTAAAGCGCCAAAGGCTAGCGCCTCTCGCGCAAAATCGTTGCCGATAACTGCTCTCCCCGGATGTCAGCTGGCCTGAAATCGGAATCCAAAACCCGCTCTCCCAGAATCGCCTGAATCTCCGGAAGGAGCCGGTTCAGGCGAATCGCCGTTACAGGGAACTGAGGAGACTTCGGATTTGGAACCTTGCTTGTCAATATAAGACGTCTTTCGATGGCTTCACGCAAAATGTTCTGCCGCACCGAGTCTGACTGTGCCCAATCGAAACCTTCTCCCGGCAGCGCCACGTCGCGAAACCATTTCAGGGCTATGAATTGGTAGCCGGGCCGAGACTCGGCTCGATCTAGAGCCTGTATTAGATCCCACGCTGGTGTCTTCGCGGACGGCTCCGCCAGTTCCTGGAGCTGTTCGATCTCGATCGCATCGGGATTCGTGGTCTCCGGTTCAAAGTAAATTCGTACTTCGCCGAGATCAGGAGACCAACTATCCGCTGAGGCAGTTCTGCGCTTCTTCCTCGTCTTTCCGGTTTTGTCCGCTTTCTCGACAAGGGACACTTTAACTCGATAACCTTTCGGAATAAGGGGCTGAAGGAGGGTTTCCAACGGTTTGTACTGGGGGGATCGCAGCTTCGCGAGACCCTCCATAAGGCGAGCTTCCACTTCTTCAATTGTCATGCTAGGTACTTGGCTTCTTATAGGTAGATAAACTTCAAGAGCCAGTGATGGCTCGATCTATATTTATAGTATAACGAAGCCGTTGTCAAGCCCATGGCGATCCCCCAGCACTTGAGCAACTTCCAGTTGCTAGTTCGCCAGCTCGGCGCACATTCCAGGCACGCTGCGCCCCATAAACCCCAGGCTGTCGTCCATCCCGAGTCCCGATAAATTGAGGCGCTTCTCGGCGCCGGCGGCGCCACCGGCGCAAGCTGCCTTGGCGCGTGACCGCAACTCCACGATCGAATCGCGCCACTTCATCAAATCCGCCTTCTTCGCCACCGGCCCGTGCCCTGGGATCACGATGTCGAAGTCCAGCGCCAACACACGGTCCAGCGTCTTGTCCCATTCCACGATGCTGCCCTTAGCGCTGTAGTCGATAAACGGCGCGCTGCCGTTCACGAACAGGTCGCCGGTGTGCAGCACGCGCTCGGAGGGAAACAGAATCACGGCATCGCCATTGGTGTGCCCGCGGCCCAGATGATGCGCGCTCACTTCCTTGCCGCCCAGGAAAACCTGCGCTTCGTCGGCGTAGGTGATCTGCGGAAGCCCGGGCTGCTTCGCCGCCAGCATGTTGGCGCGCGCATTCTTGTGGATCACAATTTGAGCCGGCGTATTGGTCAGCATGAAGGCGTTGCCGCCGGTATGGTCACCGTGCTGATGAGTGTTCAGGATGTATTTGATGGGCTTGTCGCTCACGCCTTTCACCTTGGCTAGAATCTCCGGCCCATCCGCCTCGAACTTGTCGTCCACCAACAGGATGCCTTCGTCGGTAGGCAGCACGGCCACGTTGCCGCTGGCGTTGTTCATGATCACCCACAGATGATCGGTCACCTTTTGGACAGTAAGCGGCTGTTTCGGGGGTTGTTGCGCCTGAAGCCAAACCAGGCAGAGTGCGGCGATCGCCAAAACGATCCCGCCCACGCGAACCAAAGTGCTCTTTTGAAGAGGCATGTTCGAAATAGTATATCGCCGATAACCGATTTCTCGTGCTGCTATTTCCGCGCTTTTCATTCACTTCCCCACTAGCCGCCGCGCCAGTGCGATCCCCACTGCCTAGAATCGCAGGCAGAAGGGATATACACCGTGAGCAAAAAGCATACGGAGACACCCACCCCCGAATTTCCTGCGATTCCGGAGCGGGAATCCGTCATCGATCCGATCATCGACGATTTAAAGCGGAAACCAAATACGCGCTTCCCCGCCGAGAACGAAGTGGCGCCGCCAAACCCGTGCCAGCCGCAGCCCGCCGAACTCGACCAGGATTCCGGTGGTGGCTACAATCCGGACGGCACTTACCCGCAAACCTAGAAAGGAGCCTATTGTGACCAAGAAGAACCCAGAAGCACGAGACACCGAGACCCCATCGATCATTCAACCGATGATCGATGAATTGGAGCGAGACTCGCCGCTCGAATTACCCAATGATGACGACGCTCCGCCGCCGCGCGGTCCCGTTCATCCACCCCAGCCAACCGAACGGGGTCCGAACGCTGGCTTCGCGGACGACCCCGACACCGACTCCCAAGCCTGACCCGCCCGCGCTGGACTGCCCGCCAAAGCCGCCTTCCCACTCTTTGAAAATCTGGACCATAATAGAGACAAGCAGCACACAGTAGGTGCGGCGCAGTAACAAGGATGGTTCCCATGCAGAAGTTGGCCGCAATCGCGGTTGCAGCGGCGTGCTCGTGCTTGATGTTTGGCCAGCAAGCCGGCGAAGGCCCCGCACCCGTCCGCCCCAAAGCCGGCAAGGTCCAGATTTTCAAAGAGGCCGACCTCAAGATCGGGATGAAGGGTTACGCCTGGACCGTGCTCCAAGGTTCCGTGCCTGAGCCGCTTCCCATAGAGATCTTGGGCATTTACAAGAACCAGTGGGGACCGAAGCAGGACGTAATTCTCGCCAAGCTCGGCGGCAAGGGCCAGCGCACCAATGTTGCCGCGGGTATGAGCGGTAGCCCCGTTTATATCGACGGCAAGCTGGTGGGCGCCATCGCGCTGCGATTCAGCACCTTCTCGCCCGACGCGCTGTGCGGCATCACGCCCATCGAGCTGATGCTCGAAGTAAACGAATTCGACGATTCGCGTCCCTCCAACGCGCGTGTGCCGGGAAAATCCGCCGCGCGGAATGCCGCTTCAGCCGATGCGCTGTCCACGCAGGGTATCGCGGCCGATTCCAATCCTTTCCCGATATCAAGCATGGTTCCGATTGAGACTCCCCTGAATTTCGCGGGTTTCGCCGAGAACGTTCTGCCTACCTTTGCGCCCGAGTTTCAGCAGATGGGCATGACCGTGGCCGGCGGTGGCGGGGCCAGCACCATGACCAGCGCGAAGCCGGCGCCGGGATGGGAAACTTCATTGCAACCGGGCGATGCCGTGAGCGGTGTTCTGGTGACCGGCGACATGAGTATCAGCGCCATGTGTACCGTCACCTATAACGATCTCAAACATGTGCTGTTTTGCGGCCATTCCTTCTTCAACCTGGGGCCGGTGGATATGCCCATGGCCAAAGCCGACGTGATCACCACGCTCGCTTCGCAATATCAGCCCACCAAATTCGGAAATGCGACCGAGATCGTCGGCGCATTGAAACAGGATCGGCATTCCGGGGTTCTAGGAGACCTTGGCAACACGGCCGACATGGTCCCCGTGACTCTGCATGTGCGCTCGTTCGGCGACAACAATGTCGTGCGCAAAGAGAAGGATCTGCACTTCAGCGTCTTCGTCCAGCAAAAATGGACGCCGTATTTGATGATGATGACGCTGTTCAATTCCATTTCCAGCTTGAACGAATTCGCCGAAGAGAACACCTATCGCTTGAGCGGAAAGGTGGCGCTGGACGGACAGCCGGGCGTTTCGCTCTCCACCATGCTGGCCGCAAATGAAGGTCCCGCGCCGGTTCCCAATCAGCTGGCTGGATGGTGGGGCGACAAGTTCAACCGCCTGTTCCTGAATCCGGTGCAAATCCCCAAACTGAAATCGGTGGATGCCACGGTGGATATTCTGCCGGATCGCCGCGAGGCCTTGATCGAGAACGCCTGGGTGCCGGCCAGCGAAGTGGAAGCGGGCACCGAAGTGCCGGTGAAAGTGTTTGTGCGGCCCTACCGTGGCGATCGTATCGAAAAGGACTTCACCCTGAAAATTCCCGCGGGTCTGCCTAAGGGCGAGCATCGCGTGTTGTTCAGCGACGCCGACACTTTGAACCGGATGCAGAGCGTCGCCACCATGTCCGAACCGTTCATCGACATCAAGCAGACGGTTTCGCTGATGAATCAGGAGCGCAGCAACAACAAGCTCTACATTTCGCTCGTTGAGCCTCGGCCCACCGTGTTCTATGAGGACAAGACACTGCCCAGTCTGCCGGCCTCCATCATGAACGTGATGCAGACCGATCGCACGGCCAGCCGGCATCTGCAATCCTCGTCTGAAAGTGCAATCGAACAAGGCAGTATACCCTTCGACATGCTCATCGACGGCAGCTACTCGCTCAGGATCACAGTAAAGTAACGCCGACACCTAAAATAACTGCTCCAATGAAAACAATTCGACTCCTTCTGGTGGCGACCATCGCCCTGGCCACCGGCTTTGCAGTGGACACCCACTTCTGGCAACATGGCGACCGTTCCGATTTTGAAAGCGGAACGCTCAAGAATCTTTCGCTGCGCGCCGACGGCCGCATCTTTCTGGCTCCTGAATTCACCGAAATCTTCGATTCCTCCACGCCCTATCTCTGGACGCTGGCGGCCGACTCGAAGGGCAACCTGTACACCGCGGGCGGCGGCACCGGCAGCGGAACGGCCAGGGTCTTCATCATCGACCGCGCTGGAAAGAGCCGTCCCTTCGCGGAACTGGATGGCCTGGAGATCCACGCGATTGTGCTCGATTCCAAAGATGACGTTTACGCCGCCACCGACCCCGACGGCAAGGTTTACAAGATCGGCTCCGACGGCAAGCCCAAGCTGTTCTACGATCCGCATCAGAAATATATTTGGGCCATGGCGTTCTCCGGCAAGGGCGATTTGTTCGTCGCGACAGGCGATCAAGGCGAGATTCATCGGGTGAGTCCGTCGGGAGCAGGCTCGGTCTTCTTTAAGACCGAAGAGACCCACGCACGGTCGCTCGCCATCGATGCACAAGACAACCTGATTGTCGGAACCGAGCCGAGCGGTCTGATCCTGCGAATCTCGCCGGCCGGCCAGGGCTTCGTGTTATACCAATCGCCGAAGCGCGAAATCACGGCGGTCGCAGTCACCCAGGACGGCGGGATCTATGCCTCGGGCGTCGGCAATAAAGCTGCCGTGGTGCAAGCCGCGCCTCCACCCGCTCCCGCGCCTTCCCCAGTTCTTCCCGGCGTCGCCAACGTGGGCAACGCGCGAATCACGCCGGTTACAGGCGGCCCCGGACCCTCCATCGCCGGCGGCTCGGAAGTGTATCGCATCAATCCCGATGGTTCGCCACGCAAAGTATGGTCCAACACGCAGGACGTGGTGTATGCCATCGGCTTCGATGCCGGCGGATTGCCGCTGGTGGGCACCGGCAATCGCGGCAAGATTTATCGCCTGGATTCAGACACCGTGAGCACGCTGCTCCTGGATGCGCCGCCCACGCAAGTGACCGGCTTTGGCCGCGGACCCAAAGGCGGCGACTTGTACGCCATCACTGGAAATATCGGCAAGGTATTTCGGATCGGGCCTGGCTTCGAGAAAAAAGGATCGTTTGAAAGCCCGGTGCTGGATGCGGGCGCCTTCGCCTATTGGGGGCGAATCAGCTATCGCGGACTCGGAAAGATCGCGGTCTCGACGCGCAGCGGAAACAGGAGCCACCCGGAAAGCAACTGGAGTCCCTGGGTTACGCTGCAAACGGAAACCAGCGCGGCGGCCTGCGATTCCTGCGGCGCCGGACGTACCGTTTCACCCTCCGCCCGATTCTTGCAATATAAAATCGACTTGACCCCCGCACCCGGCCAGCCTGAACCTGAAGTTTCCTATGTGCAGGTCGCGTACCTTCCAAAGAACGTCGCGCCCGAAGTGCAAGTGATCGATATCACGCCTCCCAACTATCGCTTCCCCGCGCAGTTGCTCAGCATCACGCCGTCCACGTCCATCACGCTTTCCCCCATCGGCCAACAGAAGAGCAGTGCTTCTGTGTCGCTCGAAGGCGGCGGTTCGCTAACCTTGAATTACGCCAAGGGCTTCGATGGAGCACGCTGGCTGGCGTCGGACGAGAACAGTGATTCGCTGGTCTATCGCGTCGATATTCGCGGCGTGAAGGAATCCGGATGGAAGCTTCTCAAGGACAACGTCAAGGAGCGGTACCTGAGTTGGGATACCACGGCGTTTCCCGACGGTGAGTACGTTTTACGAGTGACAGCGTCGGATTCGCCCAGTAACCCGCCCGATCAGGCGCTCACAGCGTCCTTGGTCAGCGATCCGTTCCTGATCGACAATACGCCTCCGCAGATCCTGAATCTTACCGGCAGTTCCGCGGCAGGCAATAAACTCGAACTTCGCTTTAGCGCTCGCGATGCGCGCAGCTCGGTCGATCACGCCGAGTATTCCGTAAACGGCGCCGATTGGGTGCTGGTGGATCCCGTAAGCCGGCTTTCGGATTCACCCGAAGAAGAGTATCACCTGCTGATCGATCGTCCCGGACCCGGCGAGCAGGTGATCGCGGTACGTGTGAATGACGAATTCGACAATCAGGCCGTCGACAAAGTGGTGATTAAGTAAGTCTGGACTTTAAGCCGGCACCGGCGTTGCGCTCGCCGCGCGAAAACGTTCGATCTGCGCGATCTCATCCGCGCTCAACCGAAACTCCGCCGCTCCAATCACGCCATCCACTTGCTGGGCGGACCGCATTCCGACAATCGCACCCGTCACCGCCGGATGCCGCAGCGTCCACGCAATCGCTACCTCGCCCGCCGTTCTCCCGTGACGCTTGCCGATGGTCCCGAGCAACCCGGCGAGATCCAAGTTTCGCGTGAGCAGAGGCTCTTTGAAATTCGGCGTGCGCTGGCGGAAGTCATCGGACGGCATGGCGGCGATGCGCTCGCGCGTCATGGCTCCAGTGAGCAGCCCGGATTTCATCGGTGAGTAGATGATCACCCCTATATTGTTCTGCTGCGTAAACGGAAGAATCTCGCTCTCGATCTCCGGCGAGATGATCGAATACGGCGGCTGCAGCGACGTAATGGGAGCGATGGCATGCGCGCGCCGCATCTGGTCCACGTTAAAGTTTGACACTCCGATGTGCCGCACTTTGCCTTCCCGCTGAAGCTGGGCCAGCATGGTCCAAGCCGCCTCAATCAGGTTGTCCGGCTCCGGCCAGTGGATCTGATACAGATCGATGACATCCAATTTCAGCCGGCTCAGGCTCTGCTCCACTTCTTTGCGGATCGATTCGGGCTCAATGGTCCGGCGCGGTTCGCGCTTCTCGTCCCACACGATGCCGCACTTGGTGAAGACCAGCGGCTTTTTGGATAGCCCGGCGAGCGCACGGGCCACTACTTCTTCGGAATGTCCCAGCCCGTAGATAGCAGCCGTGTCGATCCAATTGATGCCTTTGTCGAGCGCCGCATGAATGGCATCCACGGACTCCTGGTCGTCTTGCGCGCCCCAGGCGAACTGCCATCCTCCGCCGCCCATGGCCCATGCGCCCACGCCGATCGGCGTGATCTCCAGATCGCTCGCACCCAGTCTCTTTTTCTGCATTCCTCTATCTTGCCAGGAAGACGAAACCTTCGTCTCCAATATATTCCTTGTATTCCTCGTCTTCCTCGTATTCCTGGTCTTCCTTGTATTCCTTGTCTTCCTCGTATTCCTCTTACTCAGAAGTTCGCGCCGCCGACGGCTGTGGCGCCCGGCCCCGAATATCGCTCGAGGATGCCGCGGATCGCCTGCGTGAAAGCCCCTATGTCGGTAGGCTTCTGAATGAACTCTCGTGCTCCCAGTTCCAGCGCCCGCTCGCGATCGGTGTCGTGTAATGAGGAGGTAAAGACCACCACCGGGGTTTTCTGCGATTTCCATCGCTCCAGCAGCGCCGAGCCCGTAATACGGGGAATATTCAGATCCAGGATGATCAGCTCAGGCCGAAAATGAGCGTCGCTCAGGATGGTCAGGGCCTGCTCGCCGTCCCGCACGATGTGAAGATTTACCGGCACCGCAGTGTCGGCCAGGATCTGGCGGATGAGCACCGCGTCACCTGCGTTATCCTCCACCAGAAGAATCTCCATATTCTCCATACCCACTCAGCAATTTGTGACTCCCCCTAGCGCCTTCCGTTACCCCTTTCTTTCGAGCCATCGCATGGGAGAATTCCCTGTGAGAACGGCACTCCTAAGAAAGGTATGAAAAACAGGTTAGTAACGCCGTTCTTAGCGCTCGCAACCGGCATCGGATTGGCTCGGTTTGTCTCGTTCCGGCTCTCCGATTTCTTCTGGACTCTTCCAATCCTGCTCGGCCTTACCTGCCTCGCGTGGCGATGTTCATCGGGAACCTTACGGGTCTGCTGCTCGCTCTTCTTGGTGTTTTGCGGCGCCTTTCTCAGCGTCCTGCACCGTCCCGGCAGCCCTCCCACAATAGACGCCACAGCCCGAGAAAGTGTGCTCCTGGATGGCTGCGTGGTCTCACCCCCGGCGTTTTCCGAAAGCGGCAGTAATCAAAGCGATCAATTCGTTCTGGAAATGGCGCCCAGAGCCCGCGCCCGAGTCAGCCTCGCGCTTCGGGACGGCGATCGTGCGCCTGACTTGCGTTACGGACAACTTGTGGAGCTCGATGCCCGGGTTCGCCGCGTCCGCAATTTTCAAAACCCGGGCGAGTTCGATTACGAAGGATTCTCCGCTCGCAGCGCTATTTACTGGACAGCCAGTGCTGCCGGCGCTTCGTCGGTAGTGGTGAAACCCGGCCGCTGTGGATCGCGCTTCCTGGCCGCTGTGTTCGCTTTGCGCACTGGCGCGCTGCGCAGGATCGAATGGCTTTACTCCGGCAATCCTTATGCCACGGGAATGATGGAGGCTACCCTGATCGGTGAATCCAGCCGCATGGAGCGCCTATGGACCGATCATTTCCGCCGCACCGGGACCTATCACATGCTGGTGATCGACGGCCTGCACATCACCGTGCTGGCGGCGTTTCTGCTCTTTCTGCTGCGGCTCTGTTTCCTGCCTGAGATCACCGCTCTGGCCATTACGGCGTCCGGAGCCTGGCTTTACGCACTGGTTTCCGGATGGAACGCGCCTGCCATCCGGGCCGCCGGTGGATTCACGCTGTACGTCGCAGCACGTTACTTCTATCGCCGGGGCCGTCTGCTGAATCTGCTGGCGGCCGTCGCTGTTGTGTACCTGATCTACGATCCCAGCCAGCTATTCGAAGCCGGCTTTCAACTGTCATTCCTGTGCGTCGCCGCCATTGGCCTGCTCGCCGTTCCGCTGCTCGATGTCACATCCACTCTCTACGCGCGTGGCCTGGTTGGAATCACCCAACCTGGCCGTACCCCACGCCTTCCGCCCTGCGCCGCGCAGTTCCGTTTGGAGCTGCGTTTATTGGCGGAGACAGCCGGCTACTACATCCCGCTGCCGCGCTCCTGGTGGGAGCATGCGTTCGCCATCGCCGCGCGAATCCTGTTCTACGCCTACCAACTCGCGGTCATCTCCGCCGCCATCCAGATCGGTCTTGCGCTGCCCATGGCGATTTACTTTCATCGCATCTCGCTCACCGGCATCTCAGCCAATATTCTGGTGGTTCCGTTGCTCGGGCTCGTGATTCCGCTGGGTTTCCTCGCGATCCTCACCACCTGGCATGCCCCCGCGGCGATCGCCGGATGGCTGCTCAACGCTGGGGAGCGAATCGCCCTATGGCACACCGGAATGGAGCCTGACTGGCGCGTTCTGGCTCCTCCCATCTGGCTGGCTATCGCCTTCACCGCCGCGCTCATTCTGCTGGCCTTTGCGATGCGCCGGTCCCTTCGATCGTCGCTCGCCGCGCTCACGGTAGTTCTTGCGCTCTTCGCTTTGATCTTCTGGCATCCGTTCCCGCCAGTAGTACGTCGCGGTGACCTCGAACTCACGGCCATCGATGTCGGCCAGGGTGACAGCCTGCTCATTTGCTTTCCGGATTCCAAACTGATGCTGATCGATGGCGGCGGCGTGATCTCGTTCGGAAACCGCGCAGGAGGCCGGCTGGATATAGGCGAGGACGTAGTGTCGCCATATCTCTGGAGCCGGTCTATCCGCAACATCGATGTGGTGGCGCTCACCCACGCGCACGATGACCATGCGGGCGGTCTGCCTGCAATTATCGAAAACTTCCATCCGTCCGAACTTTGGACGGGCGCCACGCCATCGAGCGCAGCCTGGGCTGCCGTGCGCGACAAGGCCCGCGCCGAGAAGGTGAAGATATTACGGCTTGCGAGCGGTAGTAGCTTCGATTTCGGAGGCGCGCATATCGACATAATTTCCCCTCCCGCCGACTACCTTCCCGCCGGCAGCCCCATGAACAACGATTCGCTGGGGATGCGCATCACCTACGGCCAGCGTTCGCTGCTGCTCACCGGCGACATGGAGAAACCCATGGAGCGGCGCGCTCTCATGGATGGCCGGCCGCTCGGCGCCGACATTCTGAAGGTTGGCCATCACGGCAGCAACACGTCCAGCATCGATCCGTTCCTGGACGCAGTCTCCCCGATATTCGCCGTCATCTCCGATGGCTTTGAAAACTCCTTCCGGCATCCGCACCCCAAGGTTCTGGAACGCCTGAGCGCTCACCGGGCTGGAATCCTGCGCACGGACCGGGATGGCCTGGTGACCATCCGAACCGACGGGCGTCGAATTTCCATCGAGACATTTCGGCCTCGCTAGCGCGCGACACTTTCTGGGGCGCTCGCATCTGCGCTTCCGTACACCGTGTATAATGCCTGTGCCGGTCGGGTTTCGGATGCGTCTCCTGTCAATTGTCGTCGGCCTCTGCGGTTGTCTGCTGGCCTTGGGCCAAACTGAATCCGGCTCCATTGCGGGCTCCGTTTTCGGCCCGGCGCACGCACCAGTGGCGGGTGTTCGTGTTGAAGGCAGGAACATCCAATCCGGAACTGACTACAAGGCCGTAAGCTCGGCCGACGGCAAATACACCCTGGTTGAACTTCCCCCCGGCAAGTACGACATCTTCGTTATCAACGCCAACTACCGGCCTTTTGTGCGCAGGGGCGTGGTGATTATCGCCGGCCAGTCGGCACCCTTGGAAATTCAGCTCTCGTCGAATACCGCTCTACTGAGCACACTCGGAGAAATGCCGGCGTTGTTTGAAATTCTTTCCAAGAAGCCTCCTCCTCCGCAAGGGCCTGCGCCTAGGATTCCGGATGGGAAGCCGGACTTCTCCGGTATCTGGCTAATATCTCCATCGCCCCCTGGGAGTTCTTCGCGGCAACCGGATCTGCTGCCGTGGGCGAGAGCTTTGTTCCGCGAACGGGTACTGAATGACTACAAAGACAAGCCTTCCGCTCGATGCCTCCCGGAGCTCCCAGGATTCCTGGCTCGCTGGCCGATCAAAATTGTCCAGACTCCCAAGCTGCTGGTGACGCTCAGAAGCGACGATGTGATCAACGCCCATCAGGTGTACCTGGATGGACGCAGCTTCCCGACGGATCTGGAACCATCGTGGCAGGGATATTCGATTGGTAAATGGGAAGGCGACACGCTGGTCATCGATACCGTTGGGTTGAATGATAAGACATGGCTGAATATGTTCCCGCATACCGGCAAGTTGCATATTACTGACCGGTTGCGGCGACCGGATCTGGGTCATCTTGAAGTGGAAACCACCTATGACGATCCAGAAACTTTTACAACGCCGTTCCAGACCAAGGCCGTGAATGTCCTCGCTCCCGACGAGGAAGTCGAGGAGTACGTTTGCGCGGAGAATAATCAATACCGCGAGCACGTGAGCACTAATTAGCCGGGCACGCGTTCGGGAGATGAGGAAACCCAGTGAGATACGAAGCGTATGTCTTGATCCTTTCTCTGGCCCTGCTGTTCTCGCGCTCATCCGCATACGCGCATCACTCGTTCGCCGCCGAGTACGATGCGGATAAGCCGGTTCAGGTGACCGGAACAGTGACGAAAGTGGAGTGGACCAACCCGCATGCACGTTTCTACGTTGATGTGAAGGACGCGGAGGGCGCCGTTACCAACTGGAATATCGAACTTGGGCCGCCGCTGATTTTGCGCCGACTGGGGTGGCGGAGCGATTCGCTCAAGATTGGCGACCAGATTACAGTCGAAGGCTTCTCGGCCAAAGACGGCTCCCGGATGGCGAACGCAAAGAAGGTTACGTTGGCGGATGGCCGGAGCGTTTTCGCCGGATCGGCGAGCGAGGGAAAAGCTCCCTCGCAATAAGGTTATGCCGATCCTCAGACTGCGCAATTTCATCGAGACTTTCCGGCTCCCCTGAGCGTCGATTCAAGTGTTGGTACTATAGAAGCACCCGAGGTCGAACACATGGCATTCCCCCGCTGGCTCCTGGGCTTCCTGCTACTGGCTAGCCCCCTTTCTGTAACCCTCTCCGCGCAGTCTGAAGCCGACGTAAATGCGAGCCTGAAGAAGTTCACCCAGGTCTACGAGGCGGTGGAGAGCAACTTCGCCGACAAGCCGGATGCCGATAACACGGTGTTCAAGGGCGCTATCCCGAATATGCTTCGGACGCTCGATCCGCATTCCAATTTCTTCGATCCGAAGGCCTATGCGCTGATGCGTGAAGGCCAGTCTGGCCACTATTTCGGCGTCGGCATGTATGTCGGCTCGCCCGAAGGCAAAGTGATCGTGATGTATCCGTTCATGAACTCGCCCGCGTTCCGCGCGGGCCTGCGGCCGGCCGACCGGATTGTCGCGGTTGACGACACAAATACCGAGCGCTCCACCGTGTCGCAAGTGTCGGGCATGCTGAAAGGCCCCAAGGGAACTCCAGTCACCATTACCGTCCGGCGCGCCGGGCACGAAGAGCCGATGCACTTTTCCCTGGTTCGCGACAACGTGCCGCGCGGCAGCGTGAACTACACCTTCTGGCTGCGTCCCGGCATCGCCTACATGCGGATCGAAGCGTTCAACGAAACCACCAGCCACGAAGTGGATCAGGCGCTAGCCCGGTTTCCCGAAAGCTCCATTGATGGACTGGTGCTGGATTTGCGCGACAACCCCGGTGGCCTGGTGCAGGAGGCCGTAAACGTAGCCGACCGGTTCCTCCACAAGGGACAGCTGATCGTTTCGCACCACGGGCGCTCTTCGGCCGAGACCAAGTTCATCGCCAAGCGCGGCGAGCGCGGGAAGGAATATCCCATCGTGGTCCTGGTGAACCGAGGCACTGCGTCGGCCGCCGAGATTCTGACTGGCGCGTTGCAGGATCACGACCGCGCGTGGGTGTTCGGTGAGAGCACTTTCGGCAAAGGTTTGGTGCAAGCGCCGTTCCCACTCTCGGGGAACAGCGCCCTGCTGCTGACCATCGCCAAATACTATACCCCCAGCGGCCGTCTCATCCAGCGCGACTATGAGCATCAGGGCCTGTTCGAATATCTGAGCCGGGAAAACGGCAAGATCAATCCGAAGGACATGAAGAAAACCGATAGCGGCCGGATCGTGTACGGTGGCGATGGCATTACGCCCGATGAGAAATACGAGACACCCCGGCTGACGCCGCTCGAAGCCCAGCTCACCGACGAATTGGTGTTTTTCTTCTATGCTCCGCAGTTCTTTGCCGCCCACACTGCGCCTCTGGCCAAGGAGTGGACGCCGGACGATGCGGCTCTCGAAGACTTCCGCGCCTTTGCCGTGAAACGCGGCGTTGCGTTCACGCCCGCCGAATTTGAGCGCGATAAGAGTTGGGTTCGCGATCGCCTCCGCGAGGAACTCTACATCACCGCCTTCAGCAAGGAAGACTCAGACCGCTTGGGATTCCAAAACGATCCTGAGGTTCTCAAAGGTCTGAGCTCGCTGCCAGCTTCGAAGACCATGCTCGACCGCGCGCACGAGATTGTCGGCACCAAGAAAGTGGCAGCGGTAGAGCGCCCGCAATAAGTGCTTGGGACGCTGCTCCATCGCGTCATTCCGGCGTCGTTGTATGGCGGCCAGACCGCGTTTCCTACGTTATCGAAAATCGACCGGGAGCTTCGCGAGACAGAAAGCGTAAGGGCCGCGGCCGGGATTCTCGAAAGGTCGAAGCCGGAATTATATGCCAGCCTGAGCGCTCGCTTCGACGCTACGGTCGCGCAGACCCTGACGCTCAAGATCCTCAACCTGTTCCTCGCGCGCTTTCATTTCCAGGCGCGAAGTGCGTCCGTGTTATCGCGTCCGTTCGGGCTGGTGATCGATCCATCCAACATGTGCCAGCTCGCTTGCCCGGGCTGCGTACACTCCGATCGTTCGGAGGAATTCCAGCTGTTCGATTGGCCGAAGGGCACGCTCTCGACAGACTGTTTCTCGGCGCTATTGAAGCTCTACGGTCCTTATGCGGTCGGAGTCTACTTCTGTAACTATGGCGAGCCTCTGCTCAACCTGGCTACGCCGAAGCTGATTCGTCTGGCGAAAACTTATCTGATCGGCACCGCGCTTTCCACCAGCCTTTCGGTTCGTAAATTCGACGCCGAGGCTTACGTCGAATCCGGGCTCGATTTCATGGTGATGTCGATCGACGGCGCCACACAACCCGTTTACGAAAAATTCCGCCGCAACGGCGACCTCGAATTGGTCTTCAGCAACATTCGTAAGTTAGTGGCCGCGAAACGACAGCTCCGCAAGCGCACCCCGGTGTTGTCCTGGAACTTCCTGGCGTTTGAGCACAACGCCCACGAGATTCCCCTGGCTGCCAGCATGGCGCGCAAGCTGGGCGTCGATCGGTTTCGAGTGGTAAACCCGTTCGATGTCCGCTGGGACGATCCCAACATGCGCCCCGCGCCGGTGAAAGCCGGCCTGCGCCGCTTGGATCGGCTTTCCATCGCGAGCCGCCCGGAGAACTGGAACCCGTTCCCGGACAGCCTGGATCGCGCCGTGATCGCGAACGAGTTCGAAAAATCCTGGAATGTTTCAGGCGAAGATGTTCCGCCGAGCACGGGCCACACTTGTCACTGGCTGTATAAGGACATCGCCATGGATGCGGCAGGGAGGATCATGCCCTGCTGCGGCGCGCCCCGGCCCGACACCAACCTGGTGTTTGCTCACTTCGATGGCAAAACCGCCGATCCATTCAACGCCGAGCGGTACCGTGAAGCGCGCGCCTGGTTCTCCACCGGATCTCCCAGCACTACGCACTGCACTCAATGCGAGTGGGACCACACCGCCGTCAACATCGGCGGACCCGAGATCCTGCGATACTTCCGCGCCGCCGACGCCCGGTTCTTCGATCGCGCCAGTCTTCGCATTCTGTCCGGCTGGTAGCGGCGGGTGGCCGCGACGGGATTAGAATCGAGAGTGGCTATGACACCCGCTTCGCCCAGCCTCTATCTGGAGCGCCCCGGACCGGTACAGCGCTTCTGGGGCCTGTTCCAACAAGCCGGCATCGCCGCTTACGAGGACAATTGCTTTGGCATCGCCAAGGGCGCAGCCTATTCGTCGCTGCTGGCGTTCTTTCCGGTGCTGGCATCGCTGGCCGCGATTCTCGCGAGCGTCAATGCGAGCGCCGTGTCGCGGGTATTCTCAAGGCTCTTGTTCCAGGTGATCCCGCCCGGCACCGAGGATCTGGTGCGGTCACAATTTACCGCCAGGAATCAGCGGTCCGGATGGCTGATCCTGCTCGCCACGCTGCTTTCGGTCTGGGCCGCTTCGGGCGCCATGATGACCCTGATGGAGGGCTTCCAGGCGGCCTACCGGCTGCCGTCCGGCCGTCCGTTTCTGAAGCAACGCAGCGTCGCGATTCTGCTGGTGTTCATCGCAGCGCTGCCGGCCGTGGGATCCTCCGTACTGATCGTTTTTGGCGCGCGCATCGAGGAATGGATGCTGCAGACGCTCGGCCTGGCGCCGGAAGAGGATTTGCGAGCCTCGGTGGTGCTGGCTTTCGGTCTGCTGCGCTACGTGGTGGCGCTGGGAGCCACGGTGCTGGTCACGGGCCTCATGTATTACACCGGCCCCAACCGCCCGATGAAGTTCCGCAGCGTTTGGCCGGGGGCGATTCTGGCCACCGTGCTGTGGCTGCTGGCCACGTCGGTCTTCGCCCTATATGTGCGGCACATCGCCAACTACAACGTGCTCTATGGAAGCATCGGAGCAGTGATTGCTTTGTTGGTTTGGATGTACCTGCTGGCGGTGATTTCGCTGCTCGGTTGCGAATACAACGCGGTTAGGGAGCGCTTGCTTGACTAGCTGACGCCGGATTGAAGTCCATGCCGCGCACGATTCCATCGCTCGCGCCGTTCGGGGTCCGGGCATAATCCACGGCCACCTGTGCCGCCGTTTGCGGACCGCACTCGAAGTCGGCCGGAGCGTGCCGCATTTGCACGTGTTGCAGTTCGGGGATGGCGAGCTTTAGCAGTTCGCCCGCGGCTTGCACTCGAATGGTGGTGACGTTGCCGCATTCAATCTCGCGCAGCGTGCCCTGAACGCGATGGATATCGTCGCCCGGCTCAATAAATGGATTCCAGTCAGGCTGCCCGTGCGGCATGCGCGCGGTGATCAGTATCAGGCGGCCGGTGGCGTCGCGCGCGAAGCGAACGGCGATGTCCGTCTTCGCAACGTAAGTCTCCTCCTCCGCGCGTGAGCGCTCGGACGCTGTAATGGCGAGCATCGCAGCGTGCTGTGCGGCCGATTCAGCCTCCTCGCGGCGGCCCAGTTCGTTAAATGTGTCGGCCAGGGCAAGCCAGTAGGCATAGGCGCGAGCATCGGCCACGGTTCGCATGGCCTGGAACTCGCCCAGCGCTGCTTCGTAATGCCCAGCGTTCTTCTCGAGTAGCGCTAACTGGTAATGGGCGTCGTCGAAATCGGGATCGAGCGCGGTGGCGCGCGCCAAAGCCGGGCGAATCTCGTCCGCGCTCAAGCCAACTTGATCGGCGAGGATCGCATAGCGAAAGCACAGCCTGGCATCGGAGATGCCTTCCTCGATAGCCTGCTTCCAGGCGCGTTGTGCGCCCGCCAGATCGCCTTTATGCAGTGCGATCACGCCGAGCGCGGCAGATACGTCAGCGGAACCTGGTGCTCCATGAGCCAGGTCCCTGAAAATCTCCTCCGCGCGATCGAATGCGCCGCCCGTCAAAAGCATCTGCCCGAGGAGCACCCGAGCTTCCAGCGGCGAAACGTCGGAAACCCGAACCTCGAAGGGCAGCGGCACTACTTTTGGCAGCGGGACCGTCACCGGAGCTCCCTGGCCCACCCAGGCGTGAAGATCCCGTCCAATTTGTTCAGCCGATTTTTCGTAGGTTCTCGTCAGAAGATCCAGGCTCGACAAGCCCTCCCCGGCGGCGCTGACGAATCTCGGAAACTTCGCCGCATAGCCCGGGGAGAGTGCCAGCATTCCCACCAGGGCCCAGCTTTCCGCATAAAACATATTGTTCGCCGCGCGCTCCTGGTGTTGAAACGCTTCTTCGGAGAGACCCGTCAGATCCGCCAGCGGCACCCAGTCGCGCCGGCGCAGCGTCTGCAGGCGGCCGCTCAAGGGCCCGCCTACTTCCGTTCGTCGATCGTCGATCCGCAGCGTTGAGTACAATTCCGCCAGCCCCTCTTTCAGCCAGGGTGGCAACTTCGAGCCGGACGCACGCAGAACCAGGTGCGTATATTCGTGGGCTGCAATGGGGAAAGACTTGGCCTCGCCGCCAGTCATCACGATACAATCCTGATCCTCGGAGCCCAGATAATATGCGTCCGCGGTGTCGCTCACGCGATAAGGCTGGTAATCCTGCTCCGAGGCAAACAGGATCACCCGAACGCGGGACGATGGTGGCGACGAATTCGCGTTCCAACCTGGCTGTTCGCGAAAGAACGCCCGGAGTTGCTCGAACCACGCGAGCACTGCCCGCGCGCGTTGGTCGTCGCTCTGCGCGCTCGATTGCATGTAGATCTCGAAATGATCGCTGCTCGTGAGCCGCCACTGGGCGGGCGGAGCGGCGAAAGCCGGGATGGAGAATAGAGCGACGATGGGGATGGAGCGTAGAAGATGCACGCGCTACACCTACGGCGCTGGCTGGCAGGCCAGGCTCAGCACCGCGTCCTGGTAGTTGCCCTGACGCATTTGTCCTTCGGGAAAAATGGCGTGTTTCGAGATCCACTCAAAGGATTCTTCAAACACCTCGCGACTATAGGGCTCAAAAACCAGGCGCTCGCCCGGCCCCCAACGGCGCGTATCCATCAAGGAGTGGAATCGCTCAGGCATTTCTTTCTTGTAATAGTGGGTGTAGAGTTCGGGCCGCAGGTCGATATCGCGCTGCGCACGCCGCAACGCGCGGAAGTACTTGGTGACGTCTTCCGGGTCGGGGTCGCCCGTAATCATGGACGCCATCATGAAGGTGCTGTCGATAATCTTGCGAAAACCCAGTTGTTCGAGAAAATAGTAGGGACCACTGAAGAGCGAAGCCGCCGGCACCTTGCCGTCAATCAAAAGTTCCATCCGCTTGAAGAGCAAGCCGTCGGCAAACGACAGTTTGATCTGGTCCTGCGGCAGGTATTGCTCGAGAGCTTGGATGGTAGCGTAATGGCTCCCGCTTTGATAGCCAACTGAAATGGGTACGCCAGCCAAATCGCCCGGCTCGCGTACCGGCGAGTCAGGTGGAACGAACACTCCGGCCGGGGACACCGAATACGCGTCGGCATAGAGCTTTCCGTGGCCGTTGGAGGCAGCGACATTTACCGTCCAGTGGCAACCGCAGCTTACAGCGGTGGTTCGGCCTTTTTCGAAGGTCTGGTAAGCGCCGACCTTGTCACCGAGATCGTGCCTCTTCCCTTCTGGCGAGACAAGCTCGTCACGGAACTCGTGATCCAGGCCTTCGGCCGAGAAGTATCCTTTTTCCTCGGCTACCCACCCTTGCAGCCGCATGTGGGGCGCGATGACAAACTTGGGCATACAATCTCCTTGTGGCGCTAAACTCTATTGTATTCCCCAGGGCACGCCTGACCCCACCCATTGCGTTGCATGCAGCGCTAAAATATAATGCTGACAGCTGGTTTTTGCCCCAAGGAGGGTTCAGACATGCCGCGCCTTTCAGTAGCTGGCTTTGGAATCGGGATTGGTTTAGCGATGGGGATGGCCGCCGTCGCCGCCACGAGCTCGCCCACCTTCAACAAGGACGTTCTGCCCATTTTGCAGAAGAACTGCCAGGGCTGCCACCGGCCCGGCGAAGTGGCTCCGATGTCGCTGATTACCTACAAAGACGCGCGGCCGTGGGCCAAGGCGATGAAGGTGGCCGTGGTCACCAAGAAGATGCCGCCATGGTTCGCCGACTACGGACATTTCGCGAACGACCGGACCATGAGTCCCGCCGATGTCGACACCCTGGTTACCTGGGCGAACAACGGAGCGCCTGAGGGCGATGCCAAGGACGCGCCGCCGCCGCTGACGTTTCCGGAGGGCTGGCAGATCAAGCCCGACATGATTATCGAAATGCCCAAGGCGTTCCACGTGAAGGCCACCGGGACCATCAACTACCAGAACATCAAGGTGCATGTGAATTTCCCCGATGACACGTGGGTGGTGGCTGCCGAGATGCGAGCCGGAAATCCCAAGGTGGTGCATCACATGCGAGCCATTGTGACGCCGCCCGGAGCGACCTGGATGGCCAAGGCCGTATACGGGGAAGCCTACGAGGAAGGCTCGGAAGCCATGACCGGCGCTAAGGAAGGCACGGACCTGCTGGGCAAATACAACCCGGGTCTGGGCGCGCAGAGATTTGACGTGGACAATTCGGCGAAGTTCGTGCCGAAGGGTTCCGACATCGTTTTCAATATCCACTACACAGCGGTTGGGACGGAGCAGGAAGACCTCTCGAAAGTTGGACTGGTGTTCGCGAAAACGCCTCCGAAGCGCCGTTACTGGATGTCCCCCGGCACTCCCGCGGCGTTCAATCTGATGATTCCAGCGGGCGCCGAGAATGCCGAAGTGGTGAGTGAAGTGACTATAGGCGTGGACCATGCCGAGTTGGTCTACATCCAGCCTCACATGCATCTGCGGGGCAAGGATTATGAGCTGCGCGCGATATACCCGACCGGCGAAACGCAGGAGATCTTCAAGGGCCAATGGAATTTCGATTGGCAGATTGGATACGAGCTCGAAAAACCGCTGTCGTTACCCAAGGGCACGCGGCTGGTGGCGATCGCCCATTACGACAATTCGCTGAACAACAAGTACAACCCCGACGCCACCAAGGATATCCGTTGGGGCGATCAGAATTGGGACGAAATGCAGTCAGGGTTCTTGGGTCTGGTGATCGATTCGAACACCAACATAGCCAAGCTCTTCATCCCGTCTGGCCCGAGCCTTCTGCCACGCGGAAAGTCGGGACCGTCGCTCGCCACCGCGTTTGGTTTGACGAAGTAGCCCGAAAGCTATAACAAGATTGCGCTAGACTGAGCGGATGCGAAGCCTTTTCGTATCCGCTCTATTAGTCTGCGGCCTGCCTCTGGGCGCGCAAGCGCCCGATTGGTCCAAGATCCCAGATTGGTCCAAGATCAACGACGAGGCCCTGCGCCATTTCCAGGCGCTGGTGCAGATTGACTCGAGCGATCCTCCCGGCAATGAAACGCGCGTGGCGGAGTACGTCAAGAAGACGCTGGAGGCCGATGGCATCCCGGTGATGCTGGTGGCCAAGGATCCGGCCCGCGCCGATATCATCGCGCGTCTAAAGGGCACGGGCGCGAAGAAGCCGCTGCTGATCATGGGCCACAGCGACGTGGTGCGCGTCGACCCCGCCAAATGGACCTTCCCGCCCTTTAGCGCTACGCTGCAAGGCGGCTACATCTACGGCCGCGGAACGCTGGACGACAAGAGCGATCTCGCGGCGACGATGATGACGATGCTGATGCTGAAGCGGCAGAAGACGCCGCTCGATCGCGACGTGATCTTCGTGTCGGAAGCGGGCGAAGAGGCTGCTACTGGACCGGGCATCGAATACCTGGTGAACGAGCACTGGAACGACATCGACGCCGAGTTCTGTCTCGCCGAAGGCGGCGGAGTGCGGCTGAAGAACAGCCAGGCGCGCTATGCGCTGGTGGAGACCACGGAGAAACAGCCTAGAGCCGCGCGGCTGGTCGCCAAAGGGCCGGCTGGGCACGGGTCCCGTCCACTGCGTGCTAGCGCGGTGGTGCATCTGGCGAAGGCGGTGGAGACCATCGCGGCTTGGGACCCTCCCATGCGGTTCAACGACACCACCCGCTACTATTTCGAAAAGATGGCGGCGGTGAGCAGTCCGGAAGAAGCCGCGCGGTTCAAAGGGCTGTTCGATGCACAAAAGGCTCCGGCGGTGCGCGAGTATCTGGCGGAGCACGATCCCATCAGTTATTCCATGCTGCACACTTCCATTTCGCCCGACATCATCAAAGGCGGCTACCAGGTGAACGTGATTCCTTCTGAAGCGGAGGCAACGCTCGACATCCGTGCGCTGCCGGACGAGAACATCGCGGCGTTTTATGACGCGATGCGCAAGGTGATTAACGATCCATCCATCGAACTGGTGCCGGAGACCACGAATCAGCGTCCCGGCGCTGCACCGTCGCGGCTGGATACGGACGCGTATCATGCCATCGAGGCTGCGTACAAGAGCATCTATGGCGTGATCACCATCCCGTTGATGCAGACCGGCGCCACCGACATGGCCTTCCTGCGGGCCAAAGGAGTGCAATGCTACGGTGTCGGAGCCATGGTGGACGAAGAGGATGGTCCGAAGGGCTATGGCCCGCACAGCGATCAGGAGCGAATCCTGGAACAAGCGGTGTACAAGCACGTGCAATTCTTTTGGCAGGCGGTGACTTCCATCGCGGGCTCCAAACGCTAGCCAATGCGATAAACTGATGCGATGCGAAGCACCACGATATTTGCGTCGCTTGTAATTGCCGCGCCGCTACTGGCGCAAGAGCCGCCCAAACCGGCGAAACCGCCGGTACCGCGCACAGCCGATGGAAAACCCGATTTCTCGGGAGTCTGGCAAGGCGGAGGAGCGAGCGGCCTGGCCTTCGCCATCGGGTCTGAGAACGCGAAAGCCGCGCGTCCTGGGGACTCAGCCGTAGCGGCGGCGCCGGCGGCCGTGGTGCGCAGCAATTTCAAGCCCCCGTATCAGGATTGGATGCTGCCGAAACTCAAGGAACTTCACGACCGCAGAAATATCGACGATCCGAGCGCGCGGTGTTTGCTGGTGGGCGTGCCGCGCATCACCAACGAGCCGCTGCCCATCAAGATCATCCAGACCAAGGACGAGATCACATTTTTGTACGAAACATTTCACGCCTTTCGCGTCATCCCCACCGATGGGCGCAAACATTCCGACGATATCGATCCATCATTCCTGGGCGATTCGGTGGCGCACTGGGAAGGTGACACGCTGGTGGTGGACGTGACCGGCTTCAACGACAAAACCTGGATCGGCGCGGGTGGCGCGACCCTGCATACCGAAGCCCTGCACGTGATTGAGCGTTACCAGCGCGTGGATTACGACACCATCACGTATCAAGTGACCATCGACGATCCCAAAGCGTTCACCAAGGCCTGGAGTCCGCCCGCGACCTTTCTCTCCCTGCGGCCGGGTGAAAGGCTCCACGAATACGAGTGCATCGAAAACAACGAAGATGTCGTAAGGTTTGAGGAGTTGTTGAAGAATCCGGCACTGTTCCGGCGACAGCCGTAGGACTATCTGACGTCGGATCGCAGCAAGCTGATCTCTCGGGGGCGCTCACTTTCGAACAAGGCAGCCAGCCCGTCCCCGCCGGAGCTCTCTTTCAAATAACGATTGAAGAACGCCACGCTGTAGCGGTCGATGATGCCATGAAAGCGCGGATTCAGATCCGTCCATGCTAAATGCCCAGCGCCTCGAAATTCGACGTAATACTTCGGCGCCGAGGAGCGATCATATGCTCCATCGGGCCGCCGGACAGTGGGCGAAATGCCGAGATCGAGCGTGCCGCCTTGATACAGCACAGGGACGTTCATTTGTCCTAATTCGCCGTTGGCAACGAATGGCGAGTTAAAGGGCGAGAGCGCGAGCACGGCTTTGATACGCGGGTCCTTCCAGGAAGCCCACGCGCCGGCCATGGCCAAGGCCGTGTAACCTCCCAGGGAATGTCCGGCGATTCCCACTCGCCCGGCATCCACCGGAACACCTTGAAATGATTTCGCGCTCAACACCCCATCGAGAACGGCTGCGATGTCGGCGCGCCGGTCGCGGTATGTCGCCTCAGACCAGGCGCCGGTTCTTTGGAATGGCTCTTCAGGGCGCCAGCCGCCAGCCCCATTTCTAAGGGCACTGCCGCAATGCGCATCCGCGTGGTTGGGCGCAACCATCAGGTATCCGGCCTGGGCCAGGGCCTCCATCAGAAACGCCGATTGCGTGTTGCATCCCGTGAAGCCATGCGAAAAAATAACCATGGGAAACCCGGCCGCGGGCGCTGGCCCGGCTGGTTTCCATACGGCCACATCGCGTCCCGCGACGTTGACGTGAAGGGCCCTACAGGAGGCCAGCAGCGGTACAGTCAACAGCAACGGCCCTAACAAGAACTTCGTCATTCATCCCTAATAACACGAAAACCGCGCTGAACTCTTGGGTACAATGCGTCCGAGCTATGCTTAGTACTTTCGGTCCGCCGGAAGCGTGCTCCAAAATCCGGCGCGCATCTCAAGGAGAAAATGAATGCAGAACCCGATTCTACTCGCGATAGTCGCATTCGGCTGCACTACCGCAATGAGTGGGCCGCTGCTGGCCCAAGGGAAGGTGAAGCCACTGACGGCGCTGGATTATTTAGAAATCCAGCAGTTGAACTACAAATACGCGTTCGCGCTGGATAATTGTTCGAATCACGGCGAGGACTACGCGAACCTCTACACCGACGATGGCGTGTTCGTGGTGGGATTGAATGGTCTGGAATACAAGGGCCATCAGAAACTGGTGGAAGCGGCAGGCGGGCCCACATGCGCTCGCGTCAAGCAGCCGCATCAAACACACACCACGGAAAATCTGGTGATTGAGGCTTCGACAGAAGGCGCCACCGGCAAGTCGTATTTGGTGTATCCCGGCGATCAGGGCAAGCGCGGCGATCCCGATTTCGACGGACACGTTGGGGGATATCAGGATGTGTACGTTAGAACGCCGAAGGGATGGCGCATCAAGTCCCGCGTCCACGTGTTTCCGCCGCAGATTCCCGGCGAGTATAAAGGCGTTCCGAATACCAAACTGGAAGCGGGAAGCAGCAAGTAAAGCGCCGGGGCGCTATGTACCCGGCTAGGGACCGGCGCCTTGCCAGGTGCATGAAAAACTGGTCCCATCGGTCGACAGCGTGGAGCACGTGGATGTCGCTTCACTGCCGGAGCTGGCCGTTTTGCTGACGACAACCGTATCCGCCGCCGGAAAACTTCCAATGAGGCCCCTGTTCGCCAGGTCCATGGCGGAATTGGTGCCTGCGACGCCCGTGCTGTCTCGTCCGAACGTGACAGTACCGAAATCGGTGAGCGGCAAGATGCCTCCGCTAGCCGTGCAGCAGGGCGCCTCGGCAATCCACTCCGCTGACGACCGAAGAGCCCCTGGCACCGCGGCGCTCGTCCCGAAAGTCGCTCCCGTCGTATCATCCTTGAACCGCACCGTGAATTCGTTGATGCTGCTGTAATAGACCACCGACGCCGACACATGGTCGCCTGGAGCAATAGGGACGCTGGGAATGATAGTCATACCCTGCGGGTAAAACTGATACCAGGCGTAATAGGCCGGGGTTTTAGCATCACAGTCGGTCAAGGTTCCGATTTGCTCGACGGTGGTGGATGTATAGCCATCCAGGCCGACCCAAAATGCGGCAAATTTATTCCCCTGCACAGCGCCGCAGTCGGCGGCCGGGACCACCCAGGAGCCGGCAGCCCAGTAGAAGGATGAACCGAGGACGACATAGCCGCTCCAGTTGGGACTGGCTGCCGTGCCGTCACGGAACTCGATCTTTTCGCGGATCGGCCCAAACTGATAAGGGGCTATTTTCGCCACCGCGTCTTGAGAAGAGAATACACCCGGAACCTGCGCCAATGCAGGCAAAAAGGCAAGCATTCCCAGGATCCCCAAACGACCCAAGAGGTTCGTGGGCACAACCACCTTCCGCAACAAATTCCTATACGCGATGACTGAGATTATATCGTTGCGAGTTTTGTATTGGAATAGCAGAACCGCCCAATTCGCGCCTGAGAGTACTGGGGTTACTGATGCAAGAATGCCAGGTATCAGCGGCGAGCGCGCGCAACCCAGTAAAATGGGAGCATCCCCCATGAAGATCGCCCTGGCACAAATCAACAGCACGGTGGGCGACCTCTGCGGCAATGCCAAGCGCATACTGGAATTCTCGCGGCGAGCGGCTGAATCCGGCGCGAATGTAGTGGTGTTCCCCGAGCTTTCTCTCACCGGGTATCCTCCGCGGGACCTGCTCGAAAAAGAGAACTTCCTGGATGGCACCGAGCAGCATCTGGAGCGCCTGGCGGCCGACTCGGCAGGGTTGAACCTGAGCATCATCTGCGGCACTGCCACGCGCACCGGCTCGTCCACGGGCCTGCCCATCTACAACAGCGCAGCGGTGCTCCAGGGCGGGCGCATCACATTTCGACAGCATAAGATGCTGCTGCCAACTTATGATGTCTTCGACGAAGCGCGCTATTTTGAGCCGGCCGTGAAACAATCGCCTCTGGCGCTCGGCGATGCCGTTTCAGCCCTTACGATTTGCGAAGACATTTGGAACGACAAGCAGTATTGGGAGCGCAGGCGCTATAGCCGCGACCCGGTGGAGGAACTGGCCGGGGCGGGAGCTCGCATTCTGATCAGCATCAATGCTTCGCCTTATCACATGGGGAAACGGGCGCAACGAACCGAGATCTTCCGCGCTACCGCGCGGCATTTCCGCGTCCCGATCGTGTACGTGAACCAGGTGGGCGGGAACGACCAGTTACTATTCGACGGCACCAGCTTCGCGATGAATCCGGAGGGTGAGGTGATCGCGTGCGCGGCTTCCTTCGAAGAAGACTTGGTGATGATGGATAGCAAAGCGCTGACGGGCGAGCGCCATGACAATTTTTCCGACGAATGTGAGGCCGTTTATCAGGCCCTGGCCATGGGCACGCGCGATTACATTCGTAAGTGCGGATTCGAGCGGGTGATCGTCGCTCTGAGCGGCGGAATCGATTCGGCGCTGACGGCTGCCATCGCGGTGGATGCGGTGGGCAAGGAAAACGTGATCGGCGTCGGCATGCCCGGTCCTTACTCATCGGAACACAGCGTCATCGATGCGCGGGACCTGGCTCGGAATCTCGGCATCCGGTTCGAGCTAATCCCGATCAAGGACCAATATGACGCGTTTCTCAATGTCCTGGAGCCGCTGTTCACTCCGGAGAAACTCTTCGCTGGAGCCAGCTTGGGCGTGACAGAGGAGAATCTGCAATCACGCCTGCGCGGCGTTACGATGATGGCTCTCTCGAATAAATGGGGGGCGCTGGTGCTCACCACCGGGAACAAGAGCGAGCTGGCGGTGGGCTATTGCACGCTCTACGGAGATATGTGCGGCGGGCTGGCTGTAATCAGCGATGTGCCCAAGACGCTGGTGTATTCCCTGTCGCGGGTGGCCAACAAACGTCACTCACTTGGGCCTGGAGCGTCGGGTGCGATCCCGGAAAACACGTTCACCAAGCCCCCGTCCGCCGAGCTGCGTCCCGATCAAAAGGATACAGACTCGCTGCCGCCCTACGAAGTGCTGGACCAGATCCTGCGTCTTTATATCGAGAACAACGATGCGCCGCAGCAGATCGCCGAAGCGCTTCATCTACCTTTAGCTTTGGTGCGGGACCTGGTGAACAAAGTGGACCGCAATGAGTACAAACGCCAGCAAGCCGCACCGGGCCTGAAAGTAACCACCAAGGCGTTCGGCATCGGCCGGCGCTTTCCGATCGCCCAGAGGTTTTCTGAATAAGACCAGCGGTTTTCTGAATCGCTAGAAGGTTTTCCGAATGAGACTGCACGTGATTTTTGCCGCCTTGATCCTGCTTGCCGCGGCGCTTCTCTCCTCCTCTCAGCCTCCGCAGCGCGAACAAGTGGGTCCGCTGGCGGATGGAGGGTTCTTATTGAATAGCGGCTGGCGAGTGAAAGCCGCGGGCACGCAGATCCGGCTCGACACGCTGCCGATGTCGTCGGTTCTTTCGAAAGACGGCCGCTTCCTGATCGTGCTGAATGCCGGATACAATCCGCCTTCGCTCAGTGTGCTGGATGCCAAGGACGGCCATGAGATAGGCCGCACTCCGGTACCGGACGCATGGCTTGGCATGTCGCTTGCGCCCAACGGAAAGACGCTGTGGGTGGGCGGCGGATCGCAGGCATCGGTCTATGAGTTCTCGCTGGATGAAAACGGAAAGCTCGCGCCCGCGCGGACCTTCGAAATCGTGAAGGGGGCTGCGCGATCGGCCCGCGATTTTATCGGCGATGTCGCCATCGATCCCGAGGCCCATCTGTTGTACGCTTGCGATCTATATCATGACGCGATTGTAGTGGTGAATACCCAATCGGGCATCGTGATCGATCGATTCAAGACGGGCCGGCGGCCCTATCGAATCATGTTCAATCCGGACGGCAAGTCGTTTTATGTGACCAGTTGGGCCGACGGTTCGCTGTATCGCCATCAAACCAGCGACGGCGCGCTGCTGCAGACTCTCCGGCTGGGCGCACATCCCACCGATATGGTGTGGCGCAATCGCGCCACCCGCGCCGAAGAGGGCGATGGGGACGACAAAGGCGGCGCGCAGCAATCCGGTTTCAAGGCCCGCATTTTCGTCTCTGCCGCGAATACCAACAGCGTGTACTCGGTGGCCGTGTCCGATAGCGGCGATTTACGCGTGGTGGAAAACATTAACGTCTCCACGACGCCCGAACATCCCCTCGGCATGACACCCAGCGCACTGGCTCTGAGTGCCGACCAAAGCCGCCTCTACGTGGTGTGTTCCGATGCCAATGCGGCCGCCGTCGTCGACGTTACCGAAGCGCGTAGCCAGGTGCTGGGCTTCGTACCGACCGGCTGGTATCCCACGGCCGCCCGTGCGCTCGCCGATGGCCGCCTGGTGGTGCTCAATGGCAAGGGATCGCGGAGTTATCCCAACAACTCCGACGGGCCGAATCCGACGAAGAAACAGAATAACCTGACCATCCAATATGTCGCGCACATCCAGACCGGCTCGGCATCGTTTATTCCGGCGCTGACCGACGAATCGCTCGCGAACTATACGGCTGAGGTGAAATCCAACTCGCCGTACACCGATGAAATGCTGGATGCGATCCCCGCGGGCATTCCCGCCGCCATCCAGCACGTCATCTACATCGTGAAGGAGAACCGTAGCTACGATCAGGTGCTGGGGGATATCGGCAAGGGTGAAAGCGATGCGTCGCTCTGCCTGTTTAAGGAAAACGTCAGCCCCAACCATCACAAACTGGCGCGCGAGTTCGTGCTGCTCGACAACTTCTATGTGAATAGCGATGTGAGCGCGGACGGCCACAACTGGTCAACGTCAGCCATCGCGAACGATTTTGTGGTGAAGATGTGGCCGGGCAACTACGCCAAGCGCAACCCGAACTACGATTTCGAAGGCGGCGAAGCGGCGGCCTATCCTCCGGCCGGCTATCTTTGGACGAACGCCGGCTCCGCGGGGCTTTCGATGCGCAATTACGGCTATTGGGTGGAGAACAAGAAGGAGCCGGGAGCGGATGGTATTCAGATCGACAAGGTGCTCGATCCGGTGCTGGCCAAAGTCACCAACATGAAGTATCGCAGCTTCGATCTGGATTATCCGGACGTGAAGCGCGCGCAAACATTCCTGGACGATCTGACGCAGTTTGAGAGCGCCAACCAAATGCCCGCGCTGATGATCATGCGGTTGGGTAACGACCATACGTCGGCCACCACGCCCGGCAAGATTGCACCGCTTTCAGCGTTCGCCGATAACGATTACGCGCTGGGTATGATTGTGGAGGGCGTTTCGCGCAGCAAATTCTGGGGCAGCACGGCCATCTTCGTACTGGAAGACGACGCGCAGAACGGGCCGGACCACGTGGATTCACACCGCTCACCGGCCTTTATCATTTCTCCCTACACGCATCGCGGAGCGATTGACGGCAACATGTACAACACCACGTCGATGTTGCGCACCATCGAGCTGATCTTGCATTTGCATCCCATGACGCATTTCGATGCCGGCGCACGGCCGATGTTTGCGAGCTTCGCGCAACAGCCGTCGGCCGCCCCGTATCAGGCCGAGAAGCCGCGGATTTCGCTCGAAGAGCGCAACCCGGCGAGTTCGTCCACCGCCTCCCGATCCGCGCGGCTGGATTTCACTAAAGAGGATCTGAACGACGACGATGAGTTGAACGACATCCTGTGGCGCGCCATTCGCGGTACCGATCCGCCGGCTCCTATGCGCAGCATGTTTGCAAAATGAAAAGACCCAGCATGTTCGGACGATAACGCTTGCCTCGCGCGCATCTCTGCTTCGTTTGGCACATGCACCAGCCTTTGTACAAGGACCTGGTTACGGGTGAATATCGCCTTCCTTGGACGCGCTTTCACGCGCTGAAGGATTATTACGGGATGGTGAAGGTGCTGCAGGAGTTTCCCTCCATTCACCAGACCTTCAACCTGGTTCCTTCCATGATGGTGCAGATCACCGAATACGCGTCCGGCGCTGCGGCCGATCCGTTTCTGGATTGTGCGGTTAAGCCCGCCGAGGATCTCACGGAAGCTGAGCGCGAGTTCGTCCTGCGTTACTTTTTTCAGGCCAACGCCGATCATCTGATCTATCGCTATCCGCGCTACGGCGACCTGTTCGATGTTTGGAAGTCCTGCGGAGCGAATCCACAAGTTGGGCGAAAGCACTTCGGCGTTCAGGATCTGCGCGATCTGCAGGTGCTATCGCAGTTGGCATGGTTTGACGAGGAATTCCAGGCACACGACGAAGAGGTGAAAGGCCTGATCGCCAAGGGGCGCGACTTTTCGCTCCAGGATCAAGCCTTGATGGTACGCAAGGAGCGTGAAATTCTCGCGGCGGTTATCCCCGTGTACCAAGAGTTTGCCGCGCGCGGCCAGATCGAGATTTCGACCACACCTTTCTATCATCCGATACTGCCCTTGATTTGCGATTCCAACATAGCCACTGTCTCGCATCCCTGGGTTACACTGCCCAGCCGCTTTCAATATCCACAGGACGCGCTGCATCAATTGAAGACGGCGCGTGAGTTCACCGAGCGCACCTTCGGTAAAGCGCCGGTGGGTCTATGGCCGTCGGAAGGTTCGGTATCCGATGAGGCGTTGTGGCTGGCCGCCGAAGCGGGTTTCGAGTGGGCCGCGAGCGACAACGGCGTTCTGGCGCGAACCATCCACCAGGACGGCGGGCCGGAAGTCACCTACCGGTCTTACTTGTGGCAGCAAAAAGGTCGCGAGATGCGCATGATTTTTCGAGATCATTTCCTGAGCGATCAGGTGGGGTTCGTCTATTCGCGGATGGGCGCCGAAGAAGCCGCATCGCACTTTCTGGATCGCATTCGTGAGAATACCCGGGACGCGATTGAACGCGGCGAGGACGTGCTGGTTCCGATCATCCTGGATGGCGAGAACGCTTGGGAGTATTACGATCACAACGGCCGGCCATTTCTGCGCGAGTTGTACCGCCGGATCAGCGAATCGTCGGACTCACGGGGCGATCTGGCGGCGCTGACTGTCAGTGAGGCTTTGAAGCTGGATACTCCCCGGACGCTCGACCATATTCATCCAGGCTCGTGGATCAACGCGAACTTCGATATCTGGCTGGGCGCGGAAGAAGACAACATCTCTTGGGACTACCTGCTGCGGGCGCGGGAGAAATTCGATGAGGTTGCGTCCACGGTTTCAGAACAACAGCGCGCCTTGGCTTTCGAAGAACTGATGATCGCCGAAGGCAGCGATTGGAACTGGTGGTATGGGCCGGAGCATATTTCCGAGAACCGCATCGAGTTCGATGAATTGTACCGGCAGCATCTTGCGAATGTTTATCGCGCTCTGGGTCTTATGCCGCCAGAGGAATTGTCGCGCCCGATACTGAAGTCCGGCATTCCGAACTTGAATCAGCCAGCCACGCATGCCATCCATCCGGTGATCGATGGCGAGGTTACTTCTTATTTCGAATGGATGGGCGCGGGACGCTATCAGCCCGACAACCGTTCGGGCGCGATGCACAGCGATGAACCGAGGATTCGCGATGTTTACTACGGCACCGATAACGAGAATCTCTACGTGCGGCTGGATTTCGACGACGGCTTCGAGTTCCATGCATTGGAACTGCGCGCCGGAGAAAAGAGCGTGACCCTTCTGAACAACCCCGCGGTCCAGTTTGCGAGGAACCGCATCGTCGAAATTCGAGTGCCTCTGGGGGAAGTTGGAGTGCCCCTGGGGATGGTTGGGCTATCGGCCCAAAACCCGATCTACTTGCGGCTCGAATATTTGTCGAGCGTCGCTTCCAATTTGGCCGCTGCGGGTGGGGCCGGCGTGTCACCCATCACAATCTGCTTGTTGGTAAGCGGGGAGGCGTAGAGATCCCGGTTCCAATCGTCATCCGGGCGGAGCGTCGCGCCTTGCAGCGAAATGCCGGCGAACACGCCACGCGAGCGGGACCAGGTGAGGATCTCGGCGTGCAGTTGCGCGTCTGTTTCAGCCGATGAAGTGCGCCCCACGGGACCCGCGGCGACGGATGCATCGCCGCCCAAAGTGAATTTGCTCTCCAGGAGTTTCTTCGCCCCTGGCTCGCTGTTCACCAGCATGACAACATCGGTTTCCGAGCCGCCAATCTGAAATCCGACGCTCCCGCCCTCCACACGAATGGCCGCTGGAGCCGACCACCCCACGCCGCTGGCCTTACGGCACAGCATGAATCCTTTGCCATACTTGGCGCCCACAATGAAAGCGCCCTTCTTAAGGCCGGGGACCAAAATGACGCAATGCGCGTTCTGCAGCAGATCCTGAGGGATCCCCTTGTCAGGAGCGGACATGATCTCGGTGAGCATGTCGGCCGAATCATCCAGCCGCTTGGGAGCGTCGCTGGCCGCGTGTAACAGGCTGCTGGTTGCTAAAAGAAGCGCTACGTGAGTTAATTTCATCGTGGTATCCCCAGGCTCGATTTTAACAGGCTTGCTCATCGGTTCGATGACAATTCAGTGTGCCCTTGGGGCCGCTGATCCAGTGGCTGCGAGCGTCAGTAAGAGGCTGGATCTCATCGAGAGCGGCCAGGCCAAGCCCGGTTCGGTGTTTCGATTCACTCCCGCGGAGCTGAACGCCTGGGTTCGCGTGAAGGCGCCCACCGTGATCACCGATGGATTTCGCCAGCCGCAGCTGGTCTTAGGTAACGGCGAGGCCACGGCGACGGCCCTGATCGATTTCCTCAAGGTGCGACATGCCAATGGAATCGAGACCAATTGGCTGATCGCTAAGCTGATTCAAGGCGAGAAGCTGGTGAAGGCGAGAGCCGGCATTCAATCGGCCCACGGCCGCGCCACGGTGCATGTGGTGCGGGTGGAAGTGGGCGGTCTCGCGGTTACTGGCGCCGCGCTCGATTTTCTGGTGCAGAATTTCTTTCTTCCGTTTTATCCTGAAGCGAAGATCGACGAGCCGTTCGATCTGGCGGGCAACGTGGACCGGATTGAGATTACGCCGGCAGAAGCTCGGGTTTATATCCGGCGGTAATGGCCGTGGCGGCTTCCTGGCCCATGCGAACGCAATCCGGGATACCGATGCCGTGATATGCATTGCCGGCCAGATACAAGCCAGGGATGGACCGCGTCAGCTCTTCAATCCTGGCGACGCGCTTCTCGTGACCGACGGTATATTGCGCCATCGAATGCGGCCAGCGTGCGATGTTATGAAACACCGGCTCGGCTTCGAGTCCCATGATGCTGTGGAGATCTGAACGCGCGGCCTCAACCAGCGCTTCATCAGTGAGCGGCATCGCGTCCGCTCCGAGGAAACATCGCAGGACCACCATATTGGCCGGGACGCGATCGTCGAATTTGTTCCCCACCCAGGTGCATCCGAAAATATGTCTGCGCTCTTTTTTAGGGACCAGGAATCCGTGGCCGATCAGCGGGTGATCGAAGGTATTCTTGCGATAGCCGAGCGACAGAGTAATGGACGTTGTGTAGGGGATATCCGCGAGAAGGCCCGCCAGCTCCGGCTGCATGGAGTGCAACACATGCGCCGCATCACCAGCCGGCGTGGCGATCACCAAGTGTTCCGCTTTGAGCCATTCGCCATTCGCTCGAACGCGGAAACCATCGCCCGAATTCTCGACGGTCTCGACATCGGCTTGGATTACATCGGCGCTGGGGCGCAATGCTTCGATCAATTGCCCGAGGCCGCCCTTCAATGTTTCCAGGAACGAACCGCGGGGGCTCTGGGGCCGAGGCTGCGCCAGCGCGCCGCGCGTCAAGCTTCCATATTTGCTCTCGATCTCGACGAAGCGCCCAAGCACGCTCGCGACGCTCATGTCGCGCACGTCGCCACCATAAACGCCCGCGAGCAACGGCTCGGCCAGATAGTCGATGGATTCCTGACCGTAATGGTCCAGCAGAAATTCGTAGACTGACCGATCGGGCTGCGGACCGCGCGGCGAGCGGAAAATCTCGAGCCCCATGCGAATCTTTGCGCCCCAACTGAACAGCGGGGTCTCCAGCAACGGCAGGAACTTAGTGGGGACCATCATCATCAGTCCGTCGGGCATGGGGATCAGCTTGCCCTTTTTGACGATGTACGTGTGGCGGGTATGGTCGTTCGAGCCGATCACCTGGTCTTCAAGGCCCAGTTCACGGATCAGATTCATCGCCCACGGTTTCGCGGCCATGAATCCGTCGGGGCCCTCTTCGAGTACGCAGCCTTGCTGCATGGAGGTCTTGATCACGCCGCCTACGCGCGGTTTGCGCTCCAGCAATGTTGGACGGAGGCCCGCTTTCGACAGATAATACGCCGCCGACAGACCCGATATCCCGCCGCCGACGATTAAAGCCCTTTGAGACACGTTACATCTTGAACTCGCGCACGAAATCCACGACGGCGCGTACGTTGTCGGGCGGAGTTTCGGGCAGAATTCCGTGGCCAAGATTGAAAATGTGGCCGGGGCGCGAGGCGGTGCGCTTCAATAGCTCATGTACGCGCATCTTTATTTCGGGCAGCGGCGCGAAGAGCACTGCCGGGTCCAGATTGCCTTGCACGGCCGAACGATAGCTGATGTCCATCCAGGCCTGGTCGATATTCACGCGCCAGTCTACGCCCATCACGTCGCCGCCGGCGGCGTGCAACTCACGGAAGAAGCCGGACGCGCCGGTGCCGAAGTGGATCACCGGGACACTGCCCGTTCGGATGCGCTCGATCAATGCGCGCGAATAAGGCGCGACAAAGCGAACGTAATCGTCGGGACTCAAAGCGCCCACCCAGCTATCGAACACCTGAATGGCGCGCGCGCCGGCGGTCACCTGGCTGAGCGCGAATGGCCCCAGCACGTCCACCAGCTTGCCCATGAGACGGCGCCACAGAGTTTCGTCGCGATACATCATGTTCTTGGTGCGGACGAAGTTCTTCGACGGACCGCCCTCGATCATGTAGCTGGCCAGCGTGAAGGGCGCACCGACAAATCCAATCACCGGGACGCGCCCGGCCAACTGACGGACCACCAGTTGAATGGCTTCGCCGACGTAGTTGAGATCGTCGGTGTTGGAAATGGAAAGCGAATCGACGTCGTCGGTAGTGCGAACGGGATTATCGATCGCCGGCCCTTCGCCCGAGACGAACTTCAACTTCAGGCCCATGGGCTCCACCGGCAGCAGCAGATCGGCGAAAATGATGGCCGCGTCAACATCCAAAAATTCGACCGGTTGTAACGTGACCTGGGCGGCCAGGTCGGGCCGCTTGCAGATCTCCAGGATTCCGGCCTTGGCGCGGATGTCCCGGTATTGTTTCATGTAACGTCCAGCTTGCCGCATGAACCAAACCGGCCGCACGTCGGTGGGGCGGCGGCGGCAAGCATCCAGAAAACGACTGTTTGTCGAGGTCATTCGCATCGATTTTCCAACGTGCATTCGAAGTTGAGCATGTGTGAGTGGGTTAGCATCCTTTTAGCAGCGCGCGTACGGCCCAAATTATAGTAGCGCTTGGACCAAGCCCCACTGTCAATAGTTTGGCCCCAAATTTGTACAAGCGAGACAGGGCAGGCTTGGCTTGTGCTGTAGATTCAATTAGATAGCGTTCGACTCGCGGACCTGCCGTCTATTCCCGGGGACGGCCCTTTTTGATGCGCTTCAGCAGTTGGTCCATTCGGCCGCCAAGTTCGGTGGCGATGTCGGCTTCAAAATGAAGCTCCGGGACTCGAAAGAGTTCCAGGCGGCGGGCCACTTCGCGGCGCAAGAAACTGGCGGCGTGTTCCAGGGCAGCCAGAGCTTCGGACGCATCCGCGCCTTCTTCCACACGGATGCGCACCAGCGCATGGCGCTTGTCGGGTGAGACTTCAAGTCCGGTGACGGTTGCCGACGCCACGCGCGGATCTGAGAGCTCGTAGCCGATCATCTCCGTCAGCTCCTCGCGCAGGGCTTCTGAAATACGTTCCGTGCGGTGTTGCGGCATATTTACTCAATCCACTCGAGTGTGGTTCCGACTAACGCGCCGCCCAGCAGGTGAGCCGCTTCCCGTTCCACCGACTGGAGGACCTGTTCGGCCTGAGAATGATCGCCCGATACGGTGACGGCCGACACCAGCGAGCGCTGCCAGATATCGTGATAATCGATTTCCGCGACGGCGACGTTGAATTTACTGCGTAACCGGTCTTTCAAGCTTTTGACCGTGTGACGCTTCTCTTTGAGGGAATGCGCACCTTCGATGTGCAGTTCGAGCGTCAATACTCCGACTGTCGGCATTTCCTCTGGCGCCGCATTACGCCATGGTCTCCACGGCGACGCGTTCGGTGGCGAAGGCTTCGATAATATCTCCCGGCTTCACGTCCGCGAAATTTCGCAGAGTGATGCCGCATTCAAAGCCGTTCTTCACCTCGCTGGCGTCGTTCTTGAAGCGCTTCAGCGAATCGATCTTGCCGGTGAACACCACCACATTGTCGCGCAGCAGGCGCACTTCGCTGTCGCGTCTGAGCAGCCCATCGATCACCATGCAGCCCGCCACATTGCCGACCTTGCTGATGCGGAACACCTCCCGCACCGCGGCGCGGCCCTGGTACACCTCTTTAAACACCGGCTCCAGCATGCCGGTCATGGCGCGCTTCAATTCATCGGTGAGCTCGTAAATGATGGTGTGCAGCCGGATATCGACTTTTTCCTGCTCGGCCAGCGTAGCGGCGTTCCTCTCGGGACGGACGTTGAAGCCCACAATGATGGCGTTGGAGGTAGAAGCCAGCAACACGTCGCTCTCGTTGATGGCGCCCACCGCGCTGCGCAACACGCGAATGCGGACCTTCTCGTTGGAAAGCTTCTGCATCATGTCGGACAGCACTTCGGCGGTTCCACTGACGTCGGTCTTCAGGATGATGTTGAGCTCCTTGACCTCGCCTTCCTTCAACTGCTCATGGAATTGTTCGAGCGTCATGCGGCCGCTCTTGGACATGGCGACGTCGCGCGCCTTGGCTTCGCGATAAATCACGATCTGCTTGGCCTTGGCGGTGTCGGTAACCACCTGGAACATATCGCCGACTTCAGGCAGCGAATCGAGACCCAGAACCTCGACGGGCATGGAGGGCTCTGCCTCGCGCAACGGGCCGCCGCGATCGTCGAACATCGCGCGGACTTTGCCGAAGACCGAGCCGCAGATAAAATAATCGCCGACGCGCAGCGTGCCGTTACGCACCAGCACGGTGGCCACGGGACCGCGTCCGCGATCCAGGTTGGCTTCGAGCACGTTGCCGACGGCGGGACGGTCCGGGTTGGCCTTCAGATCCAGCATATCGGCAACCAGCAGGATCATTTCGAGCAGCAGATCCAGATTCTTCTGCGTCCTGGCGGATACTTCCACCATGACCGTGTCGCCGCCCCAATCTTCAGGAACCAGGCCGCGATCGGAAAGCTGCTGCTTGATGCGTTCGGGCTGCGCGTCGGGCTTGTCCACCTTGTTGATGGCCACGATGATGGGCGCACCGGCCGCCTTGGCGTGATCAATGGCCTCGATGGTCTGCGGCATCACGCCATCGTCGGCGGCCACCACCAGGATGACGATATCGGTAACCTTGGCGCCGCGGGCGCGCATGCGAGTGAACGCTTCATGGCCCGGCGTGTCGATGAACACGATTTTGCGGTTGTTCTTCTCTACGTAATAAGCACCGATGTGCTGCGTGATGCCGCCGGCTTCGCGGTCGGCCACATGCGCGGAACGGATGGCATCCAGCAGCGATGTTTTGCCGTGATCGACGTGGCCCATGATGGTGACCACGGGAGCGCGCCGCACGCGATCGGCCGTGTCCTCGGCTTCGGTGATCTCCTGCGTGCTCTCTTCTTCGTAGCTGATCTTGTTGGTGGAAGCGCCGAACTCGCGCGCCAGGTCTTCGGCCATCTTCACGTCGAGGTTCTGGTTGATGGTGGCGAAAATCTTCTTCTCCACCAGCTTCTTGATGACCAGATTGGCTTTGATACCGAGCTTCTCGGAAAGCTCCTTGACGGTGACACCCTCGGAAATTGTGATCTCGCGATCGATGGGCGGTGGCGCGAACGTCTGCTCGCGGCGCGACGGCATCCGCAGCCGGCCCTCTTCCTGCTCCACATCGCGATGGCGATCGCGCCCGCCCGGTTTGGCTGCGTGACGTCGTTGCTGCTCCGTGGTTGGAATCGGCGTGGCCGGCTCGGCGCGCAGAGGCGACGTGGGATGCAACGTGCGTGGCCGTCGAAAAGCTCCTGGGCCGCCCGGTCCCCCGGGTCCGCCGGGTCCGGGAGGGCCGCCGCCGACACCGGGGCCACGCATCACGGGCTGGCCGGGACGAATAGGACCGCGATAGATAGGCTGGCCGGGGACGGGCGTGGAGCTGCGCGTAGGCATGCCGGGCCGGGGCGCTTGTTGCTGTTGCGCCTGTCCGGGCGCCGGACGGGTCTGCTGTTGTTGTAATCGCGCCACCATATCGGGGCGCGGTGGCACCACGGGACGCGCGGCCGGCTGTCCAGCCAGATTCGGGCGCGGCTGCGGACGCAATGGAGTTCCTGGAGTTGGCGACGCGAGTGGCGCAGCCGCCTCGCTCGGTGGCGCGGGAGCGGCGGGAGCGGACGGAGCCGCGCGCGCAACCGGCTGAGCTGGAAGCGTGACCGCGGCGGGAGGCATGGGCGCAGCGGGACCGGGCGACGGCAAGGGCTGCCGGGGGCCCGACAAAATCTGGCCTGGACGCGGCGTGGGAACCGGGCGCGCCGGAACGGGGCCGGTACGCAATGGAGGATGCAGCGGGGCAACGCCTCCCGCCGAGAGTGGCGGCCTTAAAGGCGCGGGCTTGCTGCGAAGCGCTTCGTCCATAGGAGCTCCGGGGGGAGCGCCGGGGGAACTGGCGGGCGCAGTGCCGGGTAAACTGCCGGGGCTGATCACGGGGGGTGTAACGGGGGCCTCCTGCGCGTGCGTTGTGACGGGCGCATCTAATTCGGTAACCGGGACTCTAGCGGCGGGCGCGTGGTGCTCAGGCTCGGACGGCTCATCCCGCTCGAACGACTCTGGCTCGGCAACGGCGACCGAAGTGTCGGCTTCACGGCGCATGGCCGCGCCTGCTCCACCTTGCACACGCAAGCGAAGCTTCTCGGCGACGTCGTCGTCAATGGAGCTGGAGTGGGTTTTCTTCTCGGCCACGCCGAGCTCGGGCAACATATCGATGATGGCATGTGAGGGGACCTCCAGTTGCCTTGCGAGCTCATTGATTCGAATTTTACTCATAAATAACGGCAACACCGGATCACGCTGCGCCTAACGGACCCCCTCCGAGTTCTCTATGGTATCAAATTCTTTTTTCTCATCCGATGTGTTTCCGCCGGGAACATGATCGGTTTCAGCCGTTTCGGACTCAGTACTCGCGAGCCCGGACTCCGCTTCAAGAGCAGGCTCACCGGCAGATTCTTCGACGAAATCCCCAGTGGCTTCCGCCAGCCCAGGCACAGTCTCTTCCACTACTGCCTCGCCTGGTTCGAACTGCGCGTAGTAACCGTTCACAGCGATCAGGATCTTCTCGATAATGCCAGACCCAATACTGGGGATGGATTCCAGCTCTTCGGGCGTCATGGACCCGAGCTGCTCCACGGTACCCACGCCCGCCTCCAGCAGCTTTTCGACGATCTCCTCGGCCAGGCCATGATCGAGCAGCACCGATATGGGCGCTCCGGCTGGAACCAGCGCAGCCATGGCAGTTTCCACTTCCTGGCGCTTCTCCTCTTCGCTCTTGATGTCGATCTTCCAGCCCAACAGTTTGGCGGCCAGGCGTACGTTCTGGCCCTTCTTGCCGATGGCCAAGGAAAGCTGGGTGTCATCGACGATCACTTCCATGTGCTTGTCCGCGGCGTCGACGATCGATACGCGGCTGATTTTGGCGGGGCTGAGCGCGTGGGTGGCGAAGACCACCGGGTCTTCGGAAAATTCGATGATATCGATCTTTTCTCCACGCAGTTCGCGAATGATGGACTGCACACGCATGCCCTTCATGCCTACGCAGGCGCCCACGCTGTCCACGTCGCGATCCCGGCTCACCACCGCGATCTTGGTGCGCTCACCGGCTTCTCGCGCGCAACCCTTGATGACCACCGTGTTGTCGTAAATCTCCGGGACTTCCTGCTCGAACAGCCGCATTACCAGCTCGGGCGCGGCGCGGGAAACAATGACGCCCGCGTTCTTGCCGGCCTTCTCCACACTGCGGATGACGCAACGGCAGCGATCGCCCACGCTGAAATTTTCGAGCTTGCTTTGTTCCTTCTTGAGCAGGCGCGCTTCGGTTTTCCCGAGATCCACCATCAGGTCTTGCCCCTCGATGCGCTTCACCGTGCAATTGACCAGCTCGCCAACGCGGCCGGAATATTCCGAATAAATGGTCTCGCGTTCCGCTTCCCGCACCTTTTGCAGAATCACTTGTTTGGCGGTTTGGGCCGAGATGCGGCCGAGAGCATCGGTGGGCTTGGGGAAACGAACCTCGGATTCCAATTGCGCAGAGGGATCCATGCGTTGCGCGTCATCGAGCGAAATTTCCTTCACCGGGTCCTGGACGGACTCCACCACTTTCTTCACGCCGTAGATTTCGAGCGCACCGGTTGCGTCGTTGAAGGCGGCCACCAGATCTTCGGTGGTGCGAAAGTGCTTGCGGGCAGCCACCAGCATGGCATCCTTCACCGCATCGATTACGATCTGCGGATCGATCCCCTTCTCCTTGCTCAAAATCTCAATGGACTGATAGATACTAGCCACTGTTTCCTCTTCTCAAATGTCTCGGGAGTTAATTACCAGTCAAACTTCAGGTTGGCTTTTTGGACCTGATCCAGCGGGAAATGGATGACTCTTCCGGCGGCTGGCTGCAGGGCGGCAATTTCCAAAGCGGCAACTTCCAAAGCAATCACGCCTTCCGAGATTCCGGCCAGCTTGCCTTCCCAGCTGCGCTGGTTCTCCACCGGCTCCCTGAGCACCACTTTTGCCTTGTGACCCACGAACCTCTCGAAGTCCTTCGCTTTCGACAACTTACGCTCCAGGCCGGGGGAACTGACCTCCAGCGTGTAGCTGTCCCCAGGTATGACGTCCTCAATATCCAAAATAGTTCCTACCTGCTGCGAAATAAATTCGCAGTCGGCATGCGACACGCCGTGCGGACGGTCCGGCCAAGCCTCTCCAGAAGCAGGCCGATCAATAAAAATTCGCAGCAGACGACCCCGGCCAGCTCCTAGCAGCTGCACGTCAACGATCTCGATCCCTTCCGGATCCCCGACCCGCTCGGCGATTTCCGCAATCTTAGCCACAATTTCGTCTTTGGCAATCACAGGCATCGGACAACCGATATCGATCTACTTGCAATAAAAAAGTGGGCTTTCGCCCACTGGTCACTTTCGACAATTTCATTATACACGTATAAGCTGTCAGGACGGTACTGGCGAGCCCCTATTTGCTATCCACATGGGTTGCGTCTTTCTCGTTTTCGGCGCAGAAGGACTCCAGCAGATCGGTGTCCGGAAGCAGGCGCTGCTGCAGCGTGATGGTGAACGGCCTGGTATAAGTCTTCGGATCGTCAATGGTCAACCTAACTTCCATCTCACCGAAGTTTCGGCGATGGAATCGCTCGGTCAGGTGCAGATGCTCGCTATGTGCATGGCCCCGGGCATCCAGCCAGCCTCGATCGTTGAAGCCATTCGAGTCCACCACCAGCGAATCGCCATCCCATTTGCCGACCGAGTATCCGAGCCACGACGGCTGCGGATCGTCGGGTAACTTTCGGCCGTCAGTGAACACCTGGCGGAAGGTGGTATCTCGCTCGTAAAGCATCAGGGTCACTCCGGGCATCTGGACAATTTTGTAGGGAGCCGGCGCCATTTCCACCATCGGCATACCCTCCGGAAGACAGTGCGAGATAGGCGATTCCTTCATGAAAGTCTGCGCGCGTTGCCGGAACAGCTCCGCCGCGGCGGGACGAATGGGCGCCTGGTCGGGCTTGAAATCGAAAAAGATGTTGATGAAATATTGCGAGAGAGGCTCCTCACCCGCACCATTGGTGGCATCGGGGATCAAACGCTTCAAGACTTCCGGAGGGGCGCTCAGCGTCTGCCAGAGCCCGGAGAGGCTCGGCTTTCCATCGGCTGCCCGAGGCGCGGGAGCGGAAAGGTTCGGTTTGCCATCCGGCGTCCGCGGAATATCCGCAGTGCGATGGTCCAGCCATTGAGCGCTCACCAACGCAGGCGCTGCCAGCACAGCGATCAGGATCCAGACGCTTGGATAACGCATGGCTCTCGTTGGAAGTATCTTAACCGAACGCAGCGCCTGGTGCGCTATGGCAAGAGCTCGGCGGTCAGCGTGGCGCCACCCATTTCGGCCATCACGGTGACGATCTTCACCGGCGTCCGCGTCTCTTTGCCGATCCAGACGGTGTACTTGCCCGCGGCTCCGTCCGAGGAAGACAACTCCACCTGGAACGCCTCAAACTCGCCCGCCGGAACACTGATCTTTTCCACTCCGGTTACTTGAAGTTCGATCAGCTTCACTTTCTGCATCTGGGCGTCGAAATTGCGAAAGGCGGTGCTGTAGCCCGGGGCGAGCGGAAGGCATCCGATCACGAAGCTGGCGCCGGCGGCGTCGGCAAATAGCGGACCATCGAGATCGACAGAAATCGGCTGGCTCTGTCCGTTCATGTCCATCGTGCCAGTGGCTTTGCCGTTCGAAAAATCGAGTTCAATGACTAGAGGCCCCTGGTTGACACTGCGCTTCTGGAGCGTAAGGGCGCCCTTCTCGATGGTGGTGGTGTCGAGCATCGCACCCATCGGCGTATCCAGGTTCTCGAGCGCAGTCCAAGCCCCGCCGGCATCCGCGATGGTGGTGGAAAGCTGCAGCGCCATCTGTTGAGCTCCCATGGATAGCTTGGCGTCGTAGCGGTAAGTGCCCGGTGTCAAGCCCGCCGCCACCTTGGGAACGCCGACCGTGGATGGATCCAGAGTCTTCGAGATCACGACGGTTTTCGGGTCAACCGTGATTTCCTTGAGACGCGCCTCCACTTCAGGCGAGCCACCCTCTTGATAGCGGCCTTCCAGGTGCGCAGCCAGGAACTTCTCAACGGCCATGAACATCGCTAGGTTATTCACCGGCCGGGCGAAGCCGTGACCCTCGTCGGGCGCGAGCAGATATTCCACCGGAAATGCGCGATCGCGCAACGCGATCACGATCTGCTCGGCCTCCCGGCGGTTCACGCGTGGGTCATTGGCCCCCTGCACTACCATCAGCGGTGTTCTGATCTTGGAAGCCGAATAGAGCGGCGAGCGTTCTTCGAGCCATTGCTTGCCGGCGGGCGTTTCGGGATCGGCCATGCGCGCATACATGATCTTGCGGCCGGCTTCCCAATAGGGTGGAAGCGACGCCAGCAGCGTCATCAAATTCGACGGTCCGACGATGTCCACCGCGGCCCGGTACAGATCGGGCGTGAAGGCAACGCCCGCCAGCACCGCGTATCCACCATAAGAGCCGCCCAGGATGCCGATGCGAGCCGGGTCCGCGATGCCCTCCGCAACCAGATACTTCACGCCCCAGGTGATATCGTCTTGCATTTTGGCGCCCCACTCCGCGTTGGCTGCGTTCAAGAACTTTTTGCCATAACCGGTTGACCCGCGAAAATTGAGCATGAAGACCGCGTAGCCGCGATTGGCGAAGAACTGCGCGATCGGGTTGTAGTCCCACTGGTCACGCGCCCAAGGTCCGCCGTGTACCACCAGGAGAGCCGGCAGAGCCTTCCCTTCCACACCTCTGGGAAGCGTGAGGTACGCGGGAATCTCCAGACCGTCGGACGATTGATAGCGTACCGCATGCATGGGCGCGAGCGACTGGCGCGGCAATTTTTCGCGGATCCTGTACTGGAAGGAAAGATCGCGCGTTTTGCGATCGAACAAATAAGTCTCACCGGGCTCCGTGTCCCCGTGCGCGCTGATCAGCCACTGACTCTCGTCGCGCGTACCGGAATTGACCGAGATTTCTTTGCCCGGGAATTTCGTTTCCAACCAACGATAGTCGGCTTCGAAGCCTGGGTCCTTGAAATAGCGCCGCTCGCGATCGTCGGAGTACTGGGTTTCGACGAGTTCATCGGTGGCTTCGGAAAACCAGGCGGATTCCAGATCGACGCGAGCCAGCGGATCGGATTCCACGATTTCAATCTGACCAGTCGCGGGATCGAGCAGCGCGAGCGTCATCAGATCCAGTTCGCCCCGGTTGGTCTGAATATAAGCGCGCTGGCCGTCCCGATGGAATTGAACCACATCGCAAGCTTCAAATACGTTGCAGGTGAAAATCGGCGTGAAACCGCTCGCATCCACGCGCAGAATTTCCTGATCGCCGTTATCCAGAACGCGCTGCGCCAGCCGCAAATTTCCTCGAAGATCGAAGATCCATCCGGCGATACGGTCCGTGTTCTCGCGGATCAGAGTGCGCTCGCCGGTGGAGATCTTGAGCTTATAAAGATCGTGCCAGGATTTGTCGCGATCGTTGAGGCCGATATAAATGACATCGGGATCGGACTTGGGCGCGCTGAACAGCATGACACGCACCCCCGTCAGATTGGTGAGATCGCGCGAAGGTGGGGCATCGGCGCCGGATGGAGCGGGCGCGCTGGGATCCACTGAATAGACGTTGAAGTTTTCGTCGCCGGCGTTGTCCTTGGCGTAAGCGATGAACCTGGCATCCCGAGTCCACAAAAAACCGGCTACGGGCCGCGCCGTTTCGGTGGTCATCAGCCGGGCGGAGCTGAACGGTTCATCGGTCTTCTTTACCCAGATGTTGCGCGTTTCTTTCCAGGGCTTGACGAATGCGATGTACCTGCCGTCCGGGGAAAGCTGAGCGCCGGAGATTTCCGGATCGCCAAAAAGCAGTTCGCGGTCGATGATTGGAGGAAGGCCTGGCATTATGCTCCAAGTTAACGGATTTCGGCGTATCGAGCGAGTGTGACGTTCGACTCTTGGATGGCTTTGCGGACCTCTTGGCTGGTAAGCGCGTCCAGCTCGCGACGCCGGCTTTCCTTCAGGCGCGTGCGGGCAGCTTGCAGTTCCTGGGTGCAAAAGCCGGGATGGCACATGAATTCGGTGCTGCCCTCAGGCAGGCCGCGGATCAAGCGCGCCAGTTCCGCGGCATCATAATGTCCTGTGAGCTGAAATCCAGCAAAATGATCGGTAGTCCGGCATTGGTGGCGCTCCAGCACGCGATGAAAACCGGCCCGGGCGAATCCGAGAGTCTTGCTAATGGCCTGCCGCTGCCAGGGCACGCCTGCTCCGTGGAGCGGGAGATCGAACGGACGGCGCACCCAGGGAATTTTAAACTCAGAAGCGATGCGCGCCACCGCTTTGAGCACCGGAGGCAACAGGTGGGTGTGCTTGTGCGTATCCAGATGAGTGGGATGAAGCCCAGAGTTTTGCACCTTGCGCACCTGCGCGGCCAGCTCGTCGTAAATGCGGATGCGGCCGAGGGCGATCTGCCGAATCAACCGAGCAACGGTGGGCGGGAAACCGTCGCTTCCCACCAGGACCAGATGCACCCCGACGTCGAGTGTGGGATTTTCGCGCGCCAACGCGACGGCATGATCGAAGGCGGCGCCGGTTGCCATTAGCGTGGTAGCGGTGAGAATGCCCTGCCGATGAGCGTGTATGATTCCTTCGTTCACGTCGCGCGTATAGCCGAAGTCGTCGGCGTTGGTGATCAGGAATTTCAAGCCCTTGGCTTCAGAATATCGAAAGCTTGATGCGGAGAAACTTCTTGGGATTGGCCCGGAAATCCTGCATCAGAAGGTGCATCTCGCGCGTGGCGCCGTTCAAATTGTCGTACAGCTGCTGATTCACGAGTAATTGGCCGATGGTGCCCTGGCCCGAGTTCACCTTATCAATCACCGAATCGATCTTGGTGATGGTTTCTTTCAACTGATTGCTCAGGTCGTCACTCTTAAGAAGCTGTCCCGCGGTGCCCTTGCCGGCGTTCAGATCGTCCACTAGCTTGTGCACGCCCTTGACGGTATCTTGGATTTCGTTGTAGACCGCAGGGTCCTTAAGAAACTTTCCGGCTGTGCCCTGCCCATCCTGCAACTGCTGCAGCATGGTATCAACGCGGCCCAGCGTGGCGCGGAAATTGTCGTAGAGTTCATGGTTGTTCAGCAAAATGCCCAGCGTGCCCTTATCGCTGTTCAGGGTTTCCGTGAGTCCTTTCACTTGAGCGAGGATTTGCAGCAGGTTGTTATAGAGCGTCTCATCCACCAGCAATTTTCCGATGCTGCCTTTTCCCGCTTCCACTGAACCCACGATTCTATCGACGCGCTGGACGGTGTCCTGCACCGAGGCCAACACGCCAAACCCCTGCGTCACCAGATCCTGAAATTCACCGGTGTTGGCGCTCGGGAGCTCCTGGCCGGCGCTGATCGTGGTGGTGCTTTTGCCGGTCTTGATGTTAATGTACTTGGTCCCCAACACGTTCGCCGAGCTGATGGAAGCCACCGAATCGCTCGGGATGTCGCGGAGGGTATGCGCGGGCAACTCCATGTTCAGGCGGACCAGCCGCATAGGGTCCTTGGATCCGGAGAGCACAATGGTCTTCACTTTGCCGATCGGGATGCCGTCCAAATTCACCGGAGCGCCGGTAGTGAGCGCCGCGGCGTCCGCCATGTAGGTGTAGATCAGGACCTGGGATTCAAAAATATTTGTGTTGCCGGTGATCAGAAAAATGAGCACGGCCAGGATGGCCATGGAGAAGATCGCGAGGATGCCCACTTTGAGACGCGCCCAGGTGGCTCTATTCTGAATCGCCATAAGTTATGAATGTTTTGGCACGAATTTTTGGACGTAGTCGTCCTGGGATGCTTCCAGTTCGTGCTGGGTGCCCTCAAAGACCACCCGCCCATCTTTCATCACCATAAAGATAGTGCGCGTCGGATTGGAACCAAGTGCTCCCTCCGCCCCGTTACTAGATACTGGCTCCAAATGTCCGCTGCTGCGATTGTAGCGAAAGTTAGCCATCAGCTGCCCATCCTGATAACGCTGCGTGACGATGAGGTTAGCGGTGTTGGTGGAGTCGCGCTCCTTGGCAATCAGGGCCATGATGGTGTTGGCGGTGATGGGATCCAAGCCGGCAGTGGGCGAATCGTACAGCACCAGCGGCGGCTCGCTCACCACCGCCCGAGCGATGCCGACGCGGCGTCGCATGCCGCCAGATAGCTCACTAGGGTACTGCTCCAGGGTTTGCTCCAGCTCCACAAAGCGCAGAGCCTCTCTGACTTTCGCTTCCACCTCCTGGAGCGATTCGGCATGCTGGGCGCGATTGAGCAGCGGATATGCGACATTCTCCTCCACGGTAACCGAGTCGAACAATCCGCCTTCCTGAAAAAGCACTCCCACGCCGCTGCGAATATGGAACAGTTGCGCCTCTTTGAGACCGGTGATCTCCTGGTCGAACAGATAAATTTTTCCTGAGTCCGGACGAATCAGCCCAATGCCGGCCTTGAGTAGCGTGGTCTTGCCGCTGCCGGCCGCCCCCAGCACCACCCGGGTGTCGCCTGCGTGCAGTTCGAATGACACAGTATCGAGAGCTACAATCTCGTCGAACTTCAGGTTCACTTTATCGAACTTCAGAAGACATTCAGGTCCAGAAGCGCTGGGCGGTGTCATCGCGTGTTGGTGTCAGTGCAGATTGACGAAAATACGCGTCAGCAACGAGGTAACGACGAAGACCCAAACGGAGGCGGCGACGACGGCCTTGGTGGTAGCCAAGCCTACGCCTTGTGTTCCGCCCGTGGTCCTGAGGCCATAGAAGCAACCAACCAGAGAAATGATGAAGGCAAATACGAAGGGTTTCAGCAACCCCTGAGCTAGGTCGTTATATTGCAGAGCTTGGTAGGCGTTCGTCCAGTACTGAGTGGTAGTGAGGCCAATCTGGAAGTATGCGATCATGTAGCCGCCGATCAGTCCGACGAAGTCGGCGACGATGGTCAGCATCGGAAGCATCACGCAGGTAGCGATCATGCGCGGGGTAACCAGTTTTTGAATCGGGTCGGTGCCCAGCGCGCGCATGGCGTCGATCTGCTCGGTAACCTTCATCGATCCGAGTTCGCTCGCGATGCCCGACGCATTGCGGCCCGCCACCAGCAGCGCTGTCAATACCGGACCCAGTTCGCGAACCAACGTGATGGCCACGATCTGGCCCACTTGGTCCGTAGCGCCGTATTGCTCCAGGGCGCGCGCCATCTGCATGGTGATGACGAAGCCGCTGAAGAAGCCGATCAAAATGACGATGGGCAGGCTGCCCACGCCGATAATGTCCATCTGGATAGCGATGTCATCGACGTAGTGCGGCCCTCGAAAGAGGTTGCGGAGCGCTCGCCCGGAGAGAACGTAAAAATCCTCGATAGCGGCCACCGGCGGCTTCAGGAAATCGAGCAAACGTGCCCCCGCATCCCCCGATGCTAGCACGGCAGAGCTCCGATACAGCTCGCGGACGGCAACGGACGGGCTAGAGTCGAACGATTTTGACCGATTTGTAATTCTTGAGAGCGTTGCGCGTATCGACAATCAGCTTGGCGCGGTCTACGATGCCCGCATAGTCGACACCGCTGTGATCGGTCACCACTACAACGCAGTCGGCCTGGTCGGCCATCGCGAGGGGATCTTGCGCTGTCAGTTGATGATCCTGCAGATGTAGCGTCGACACGAACGGATCGCTATAGGTGACACGGGTTCCGCGGCGCTCCAGCAGCAAAATGATGTCGAGCGCCGGCGATTCGCGCACATCGTCGATGTCGCGCTTGTAAGCGGCTCCGAGCACATGCACATGCGAACCTTTGAGCGGTTTAGAATGTTCGTTCAGCGCGTCCTGAATCTTGTCCACCACAAAATGCGGCATCTGGCCGTTGATATATCCGGCCAGCTCGATGAAACGCGCCTCAATGCCGGCTTGCTTGGTCTTCCAGGAAAGATAAAAAGGATCGATCGGAATGCAGTGACCGCCCAATCCGGGCCCCGGATAGAACGGCATAAACCCAAAAGGCTTGGTAGCCGCAGCGTCGATCACCTCCCAAACGTTGATCCCCATGCGGTCGCACATGAGGGCCATTTCGTTGACCAGCCCGATATTGATCATCCGAAAGGTGTTTTCCAGCAGCTTCACCATTTCCGCCACGCTTGTGGAGCTGACAGGTACCACCTTTTCAAGAGCTTGCGCATAAAACAGCGCGCCGAGCCGGGTGCAAGCGGGCGTAATGCCGCCCACCACCTTTGGGATGTTGGCGGTCTGATATTGCGGGTTCCCAGGATCCACGCGCTCCGGCGAAAAACACAGGAAGAAGTCCTCGCCCACCTTCCCGCCAGACGCCTCCAGCATGGGTAAAACCAGCTCGTCGGTAGTCCCCGGATAGGTAGTGGACTCGAGAATCACCAATTTGCCGGCGGTGAGGTACTTTGCCGTCTCCTGGCAGGCGGAAACGATGTAACTCATGTCCGGGTCCTTGGTTTTGCGGAGCGGCGTAGGTACGGCGATGTTGATGGTGTCCAGATCCAAAATGACTGAAAAGTCTGAAGTAGCGCGAAATTTTCCGCCCGATACCCACTTCTTTAACGTGTCGCTGGGAACATCCTGGACGTACGACTCGCCCCGGTTCAACAACGAAACCTTGGATTCTTGAATGTCGATTCCAGTTACTGAAAAACCCGCCTTGGCGAACTCCATCGCCAGCGGCAGACCGACGTACCCCAGCCCGATGACGCCGACGCGGGCGGTCCGATTCCTGATCTTCTCTTCCAGCGCCATTGCGGTGGTGGAAATTGTGGTTTGCATGAAAACGGCTCTTCTTTACTGTAACCCCGGGCCGTCGAATTCCCGCGGGCAAGGACCAAATTGAAATGGAAACGCCAACTCATATCGCCGTGCTCGGTCTTGGTTATGTCGGGTGCGTAACGGCTGCCTGTCTGGCAAGCCTTGGACATCGCGTCTCGGGGATCGACCGGGACGAACACAAGGTAAGGGAAGTTCAAAACGGGCGCGCCCCGTTTTACGAACCCGGACTCGGAGACCTGGTTCGGGAAAACGTCCAAGCCGGAAGACTTTCGGTTTGCACTTCGTCAGACGCCATGATTGACGCAATGGTTGACGCGGACGTGATACTCGTGTGCGTCGGCACGCCCTCGGCAAAGAACGGCGACTTGGGACTGCACCAGTTGCGCCGGTCAGCGGCGGAGATCGCCCAAGAACTGCCACGGCGTTCGAAGCGGCTGATTGTCGGAATCCGGAGTACCGTTTTTCCCGGTACCTGCGAGGAGTTGGTGCTCCCCGCCTTCGCGGATCACCCAGCGGTGAGTGTCGTATCGCATCCTGAGTTTCTGCGCGAAGGTTCGGCGATTCGGGATTTCTTCGACCCGCCTCTGCTGGTTGTCGGCGGCAACGATGAGGCGGCGGTGAGAGCGGTCGCCGATTTGTACTTGCTCCTGGATGTAAGGGCCTCTCTGGTATCGCTGCGCACGGCGGAGATGCTCAAGTACGCCTGCAATGCTTTTCACGCGGTGAAGATAACTTTCGCCAACGAGATCGGCGCACTGAGCGAGCGGGTTGGTGTGGACGGCGGCGAAGTGATGTCCACGCTGTGCCAGGACCTCAAGCTCAACTGCTCAGCGGCGTATCTGAAGCCCGGCTTCGCCTTTGGAGGATCCTGCCTGCCGAAGGACTTGCGCGCCTTGGTCTACCGCGCTGCACATCTTGACTTGAAGCTGCCTCTGCTCGAAGCGACGATGCCGGCCAACCAGCAGCATCTCGAGCGGGCTATTCATGCGGTGCTCGATTTGCCCGCGCAGCGCATCGGGGTGATTGGGTTGGCCTTCAAGGAAGACACCGACGATCTGCGCGAGAGCCCGGTGGTAACCATGCTGGAAGAGCTGCTCGGAAAGGGGCGCGCGGTTCAAGTGTTCGATCCCCACATCCGCTTGGATGCGATTTATGGAGCGAATCGAAACTATATTCTGGAGGCTCTTCCTCACATCGGCCGGCTTTTGACGCGGAGCTTGGACCAGATTCTGGAGTGGGGCGATCATCTGGTATTAGTGCAAAAACAGCCCCGGGCGACCATCGATCGCATTCAAGAGAGTGGAATCCCTCTGCTGGACTTGATAAATGGTTATGCGGAACCTGCGCCATCCGGTGACCTCGCCCTGCGCGCTGTGAGCTAATGCTTCGGCTGTTTCGCGTTTATGTTCCGGCCAGCGTCGCCGCGCTGCTGGCGTCCGAATTCATTCTCATCTGTTTGTCTTACTTCGCCGCGACATTCGCGTGGTTGAAGGCCGATGCAGCAGTGTTTCTGGTGGACGACCTGGGATGGTTGCGAATTCTGATCGTGGTCTTCTGTCTGATGCTGAGTATCTACTTTCACGATTTGTACAGCAACCTCGGCACGCGGCCCAGAGAGCTGCTGCAGCAAGTGGGCATAATTGCCGGAACCGCGTTCTTGACCGAAGCAATGCTGGGGTACCTGAAGCTCGAACAACTGGTGGTTCCCGCTGGACCAATGATCGCGGGCAGCGCGCTCAACATCGTCGCGCTGATGGCTTGGCGCATTTTCTTTAGCCGCGTGCTCCTCGGGAAAATACGTTCTGAGCGTGTGATTTTTCTGGGCGATTCTTCGGTGCTGCAAGAGATCGCCAGCCACCTGGAGGCGCATCCCGAGAAGGGACTGACCCCGCTGGGTTTTCTGGACGATTCCCATGCGGCCACTGGGAAGCGGCTCGGAGCGATTTCGGACCTTCGGGAAGTGGTGAACCAAGTGCGCCCGCAGCGAATTGTGGTGGGCCTGCGGGAGCGCCGTTCCAGTTTGCCGGTGACGCAGCTGCTCGAATTGCGGCTCTCCGGTATTCGAATCGAAGATGCGCTGAACACCTATGAGATGGCGTTTGAACGCATCTCGACGCACGAGCTGCGCCCCTCACAGTTGATATTCAGTTCCAGCGATCTGGGCCCGAATCGGACCGGGGTGCGTCTGCAGTCGGCTTACTCGATGGCCATCGCGGCGGCTGCAGCGCTGGCCGCTGCGCCCGTGATGCTATTGGTGGCGGCACTGCTGAAGCTGACATCACCTGGGCCGGCGCTCTTCCGGCAGCAGCGCGTGGGCAAAAATAACTGCGTATTCACCCTCTACAAATTCCGCTCGATGGTGCGCGACGCGGAAGCCCAGAGCGGCGCTGTTTGGGCTACTCGGAACGATCCACGCGTAACGCCCGTGGGGCGGTGGCTTCGCAAACTGCGCCTGGATGAACTGCCCCAGCTGTTCAACGTGCTGAAAGGCGACATGTCCATCGTTGGACCGCGGCCCGAGCGCCCGGAATTCGTATCGGAGCTGGAAAAGAGGATTCCTTATTACCGCCAGCGGCACTGCATCAAGCCCGGCATCACGGGCTGGGCGCAAATCAAGCACAAATACGGAGACACCATCGAGGACACCATCGTGAAGCTGGAATACGACTTGTACTACATCAAGAACCTCGCGCCGGCTCTGGACGCCGTGATTATGTTTCACACCGCGAAGGTAATGCTGTTATCGAGAGGAGCGCAATGAAATGAAAACTGAAATTACCAGAACCAACAAGCTTCCGGCAGGCCTCGTTCGTGTTCCCGCCGGAACCATCGAACGCCGCGTGTTTGCGCTGCGCGGGCATACTGTTATGATGGACCGCGATCTGGCGAAGCTGTATCGCGTAACCACGAAAGCGTTCAATCAGGCGGTGAAACGAAACGACGACCGGTTCCCTTCGGATTTTATGTTCCAACTAACCGCCGAAGAAGCAAAATCTTTAAGGTCACAATTTGTGACCTTAAAGGATGACGGCGAGACGGGGCGAGGCCAGCACGCCAAATATGCGCCGTACGTCTTCACCGAACACGGCATCGCGATGCTTTCTTCGGTCTTGCGGAGCAAACGCGCGGTCCAAATGAACATCCAGATTATCCGCGCGTTCATCCGGCTGCGCGAGATGCTGATCACCCATAAGGATCTCGCGCTTCGCGTGGAAAAGATCGAGTCCGTGAACAAGCGCCACGGCGCGATCATCGGCGCCCTGGCAGGCGAAATCGTGCAGATGAAAAAGGAGCCCGCCACCAAGCCGCGGTTCGGGTTTCAGGTGGTAAAGAAGGACTAGTCGTCCAGGATCGGCAGGAGCGCAGGCTCAACCGGCGCGCCGAGATCCAGATAGCGTGGATCCAGCAGGCGGCTGGGCTCCAGGTTGCCCATGGCCGAGAGCAATGTCTCTTTCAAATGGGGATAATCCTTTTCGATTTCACTGAAAAGACTCCGGATGGATTTGCGCACTGTTCCGGTCCGAAGCGAACAGCCGCAAGGCGTGATCGGCGCGCCCAGCGATTCGGCAAAACGTGTGGTGATGTCTTCCGTCACAAACGCCAGCGGACGAATCAGCCTGAAGTCCTTTTCGCGTGAGTAAGTGATCGGAGGCAGCGCGCTCACACGGCCGGTGAACATGGCGTTGCGCAGGAACGACTCGCAAAAGTCGTCGGCGGTATGGCCAAACGCGATCACGTTGGCGCCCAGGCCGCGCGCGATCTGATAAACGGCACGGCGCCGGAAACGGCTGCAAAGATCGCAGCCATGATCGGGCTGCTCTTCGAGCAACCTGATCGACGGGTTGTCGCGGTGGTAGGTCCAATCCACGCCACGGGCTTTTAAGTAATCTCCCAACGGCTCGATGGGACGCAGGAATTTTCCCTGCTCCACCGTGAACGCGCAGACCGAGAACTGGATGGGGGCGCGCTTGGCCAGCAGCAAGAGCGCTTCGAGCAGGGTGAGCGAATCCTTGCCGCCCGACAGCGCCACGGCCACGCGATCGCCGTCGCGAATCATTTTGAAGCGGCCCACCGCCTCGCCCACTTTACGCAGCAGAACCTTTTCGAGATCCATTGAATTGCGAATGACCCCGATTAGCCTTCCGCCACGTATTTCCAGCGGCCGGTTTCAAATTCGATGTTGAAGTTCTCACCCAGATAGACGCGCCGGACCTCCGGGTCGCGGCCTAGCGCGTCGGGCGTGCCGGCGCGGAAGATTTTGCCGTTGTTGATAATGTAGGCGCGATCAGTAACCGCCAGGGTCTCGCGCACGTTATGGTCCGTCACCAGAATGCCGATCCCCGAGTTCTTCAGATCGAAGATAATCCGCTGCAGCTCCAACACCTGAATGGGATCGATTCCGGAGAACGGTTCGTCCAGAAGCAGAAAGCTGGGCTCGATCACCAGCGAGCGGGCGATCTCGACACGGCGCCGTTCACCGCCCGAGAGCGCATAGCCTTTGTTGTGGCGCACTGTCTCGAGGCCCAACTGCTCGATCAGCCGGTTCATCCGTTCACGCCGCTCGCGACCGCTCATCCGCAGCGTTTGCAGGATGGCCATCAGGTTATCTTCCACGGTGAGCTTGCGGAAAACTGAAGCTTCCTGCGGTAGATAGCTGATGCCGCGGCGGGCGCGCTGATACATCGGCATGTGCGTAATGTCTTCCGCACCAGCGCCGTTGCTCACCTCCACCACACCCGAATCAGGACTGATCAGGCCTACGATCATGTAGAACGACGTGGTTTTGCCCGCGCCGTTGGGACCTAAGAGCCCGACCACCTCGCCCTGCTTCACCCACAAGGACACGTTATCGACGACCTTCCGTCCGCTATAGCTTTTGGAGATCTCGGAAGTTTGTAATGTGCGCATGGAGAACTTACTTGGTGTTTACCGTCTTGCGGTGCAGCACGCTCTTCACCGGCTGTTGCGGCACGCCGTCCACCAGCAGCCTGTCATCGGAGGAATACCAAGTCAATTTCTGGCCTCGAGTGGTTCCGCGCGTACTGTCGACAAATCGCGGCAACCCTCCTTCTAGGATAACTTTGTCTTCGTCCACATAGTATTCGGCGTGGTCCGACCAGGCGTCGCGGACACGGTCCAGCCCAACGTCATGCACCTCCACGTGACCGTCCGCGATGGCATGATCGAGCGACGAGTCATTGCTGTCGTTGCGCAGGAATGCGTGGATGTCCTGGCCTTTCACCGTCATATCCGGCCGCTCGAGGGTCGCTCCTCCGCCATAGTGTGCCAAACGGGTATCGTCGTTATAATCCAGGTCCGGCGCTCTCACAATAGTAAACACACGCAGCCGCGCTTTGGTTGCAGCGCCGGGCGCCGGATCGGGCTGGGTCTTGCGGTCCGTCTTTCCACCCTGCTGCGCTGGCTTTCCATCCTTCGACGTGCCGTCATCCTTCACTTTGTCCAGCAACTGGCTCACCACATGTCCGTGCGCCTTCAAAAGATTCTCGTTGCGATCGATTTCGACGGTCTCCGCTTCCAGCCGGTCTGAGCCCTGCCAGAGCACGGCATCGCCTTCATAACGGATATCCAGGTTATTGTCCTTGGAGATCATCTTTTTGGCACGCGCGTGCAGGGGCTCGTCTTCGGAAAGCATCCCGCCGCCGCTCGCATCGTCCTTCTTTTTGTCCGGCATGCGCGTGGAAGTAACGTGACCCTCGGCGGTAAAGTCGCCCGTCATCTGATTGGTGACGATCTTATCGGCATCGGCCGAACCTGTGGAGTCCCACATGCGTGCTCCGCCGATCAAATTGATGATGTTATTGGGCTGATCCAGCAGCGCGCGCTCGGCCTTGGCGTGCCGCTCCCCTTCCTCGTACCGAAAATCGCCCGATTGATCCAGCTTGTCCAGGTTCGATGAGTTGGGTAAGAACGTCGCCACCAGGTTCTTACTCCAGGTCAGCGCCGGAGCGGGCGCTTCCTTGGCATCCTTGGCCTTGGGTTTTTCGGTGCGCGTGGTGGCAGCGATGGAGCGGAAAGATTGGATGGTGTTGTTGGGCCCGTAGGCCATCCAGACGTGATCGCCGTTCATCCAGCGGTGCGGCTTCTCGGGCGCATTCGGGATGAACTCGATGGCTCCGGGCCCATCCGTCTCCACCGCATCCACCTCGCGGCCACCCGGCTTCATCTTGGTGCGAATGGTGTCGCTCTTTAGGACGCGCGTGTCGGCTGGGTCCGCGCCCGGCTTGATCACCGGCTTCGATTCCATGCTGCTGTGGCCCTGAGTGACGGCATTTTGCAACAGGCTGTCCGTTTCGGTTGTTTCGAAGTCCATCACCACGCGATCTCCGGTAATGGTGGTCTGCGATGTCTCGCCATGATCCACCACGCGCGCCTGATCCACGCCGGTAATTTTCCTGATCTGGTTATACTCGTTAAATTCCACCGTCAACTGATTCGCGCCGTACTCCAGGTTGCGCCCCGGCCGCTGATCGGTTCCCTTGGCTTGGGTGGTCTCCACCAGGCGCAAATCCCCGTGATCCAGCGTCACCGTGGCGGGGCCCGCGTTCATCGCCATGGTGTCGCGCGTCAGCTTGGACCATGGCGTCAGGTAGACCTTCCCGTCGCGCTCGTTGTAGTTGACCTGCGCGGTCTCGATCTTCATGGGAATCGTGCTGGGATCGGTTCCCCGCCAATTCATCACGACATCGTTGTGCAGATTCAGAATGCGAGTGTTGGGATCGTAATCGGCGCCCACAGCCTGGCCATCGCCCCGGTCGAACGTAAATGTCGCCGGCCGATCCGTCCACGATTTGCCGGTCTTGCTTTCCACGCTGACCCCTGTGGACTTGATCACCATCAGGCGGCCTTTGGGTTGATCGTTCGCGGGCACCTTCATCGTGATCTGGACTTCGCCTTCCGAGTACAGGATTCCCTTGGTAACGTCAAACTCGGCCTTCGCGCATTGCACGTGGTTGTAGGTGTCACCGTCTTTGTTGAAAATGTCGAGAGTTACGCCGGTGAGTTCGTCTTTGCCGTCCAATTCCTGGAAATCGTCCGAATGCATGGTGATCACGGTCTTCTCACTGGACGTGTGACTGTAGGTCCAACCATGAAAAACAGAGGTGGTTCCGGCGGCAAGTTTCTTGGGTTTAACGGGCGCGCTGGCCACCTGCTGCTTGAGCCGGACGTAATAAGTCCAACCAACGGTAGAGAGGATTGCGACGAAACCCAGCAGAATCAGTGGCGCTACACGTCGCATGCATTTGTATCGCGAGGATACACATCCAGCATATCGAGAAGGCCGGAGCGCTGTCCAATGAGTTTCTGTTGCAAATTTATTTTCTTTTCGTTCAGTGACTTACAAAGAAATCTTGTCACTCCTCTGGCGAGTCTGCTAATATGACCTGGGATGGGAAGCGTTGGCTGGCCCGTCCCAAAGTTTCAAATCCCCATGTTAGAGGAGGTTCAACACTATGAACATTCGTCCGCTCTATGACCGGATCGTCGTGAAACGTCTGGAAGACGAGAAGGAAAACAAGATTGGTGGTCTGTTTATTCCGGATTCCGCCAAAGAGAAGCCGCAAGAAGGAGAAGTGGTAGCCGTTGGAAAGGGCAAGCGCCTGGAAGATGGCAAAGTTGTTCCACTGGACGTGGAAAAAGGCAACCGCATCCTGTTCGGCAAATACTCAGGCAGTGAGATCCGCATCGATGGAGAAGAATTCCTGATCATGCGCGAGGACGAAGTCCTCGGAGTTTTGGAAGGCGCGCCCAAGAAAGCTACCAAAGTAGCCTAAGCGCGAAGAGTTTTGAAAGGAGACATTTTCAATGGCAGCAAAACAGATTGTATATAGCGAAAATTCCCGTCAGGCGATTCTGCGCGGCGTCAACCAATTGGCTGATGCGGTGAAGGTGACGCTTGGCCCCCGCGGCCGCAACGTAGTACTTGAGAAAAAATTCGGCGGCCCAACCATTACCAAGGACGGCGTCACCGTCGCCAAGGAAGTGGAACTGAAGGATCCGCTCGAGAACATGGGCGCGCAGATGGTGCGTGAGGTTGCATCGAAGACTTCAGACACCGCCGGCGACGGCACCACGACAGCCACCATTCTGGCGCAGTCTATCTTCCGCGAAGGCGTGAAGGCTGTGGCAGCCGGCGCGAACCCGATGGCCCTGAAGCGCGGCATCGAGAAGTCGGTCGAGGTGGTGGTCAACGAAGTAAAGAAGATGTCCAAAGACGTCAAGGACAACGAGACCATCGCGCAGGTGGGCACCATCTCCGCGAACGGTGACTCCGACATCGGCAACACCATCGCCGAAGCGATGAAGAAAGTGGGCAAGGACGGCGTCATCACGGTGGAAGAGAGCCGCACCATGACCACCGAACTGCAGACCGTGGACGGCATGCAGTTTGACCGCGGCTACCTCTCGCCCTACTTCATCAGCGATCCCGATCGCATGGAGTGCGTGCTCGAAGATCCCTACATCCTGATCCATGAAAAGAAGATCAGCAACATGAAGGATATGCTGCCCCTGCTGGAACAGATTGCCCGCTCCGGTAAGCCGCTGCTGGTGATCGCCGAGGAAGTGGAAGGCGAAGCGCTGGCCACTTTGGTTGTGAACAAGCTGCGCGGCACGTTGAATGCTTGCGCGGTGAAGGCCCCCGGCTTTGGCGATCGCCGCAAAGCGATGCTCGAAGACATCGGCGTCCTCACTGGCGGCAAGGCTCTCATGGAAGAGACCGGCATCAAGCTGGAAGGTGTGCGTCTGGAAGACCTGGGCCGCGCCAAGCGTGTCACTGTGGACAAAGACAACACCACCATCATCGATGGCGCCGGGGTCCAGAAGTCGATCGAAGGCCGCATTAAGCAGTTGCGTGCCCAGATTGAAGAGACCACCAGCGATTACGATCGTGAGAAGCTGCAAGAACGTCTGGCCAAGCTGGCCGGCGGCGTTGCGGTGATCAAGGTGGGCGCAGCCACCGAGACCGAGATGAAAGAGAAGAAGGCTCGTGTGGAGGACGCGCTGCATGCTACCCGTGCGGCTGTCGAAGAAGGTATCGTTCCGGGCGGCGGCGTGGCGTTGCTGCGCGCAGCCAAGGCGTTAGAGGGCCTGAAGCTCGAGGGCGACGAGAAGATCGGCGTCGATATCATCAAGCGCGCTTGTGAAGAGCCCGTTCGCCAGATCGTTGGCAACGCGGGTTACGAAGGCGCGATTGTGATCGAGAAGATCCGCGTCAACAACGACTCGCACTTCGGCTTCAATGCTGCCACTGCGCAGTACGAAGACCTGGTGAAGGGTGGCGTCATCGATCCTACCAAGGTGACCCGCTCTGCTTTGCAAAACGCTTCTTCCATCGCGGCGCTCATGCTGACCACCGAAGCCATGATCGCTGAGATTCCCGAGAAGAAGGCAGCCCCGGCCCCTGGCGGGCACGGCGGACCCGAGATGGACTACTAAACCGAAGAATTCAGAAGTCAGAATTCAGAATGAAGCAAACGGCTCGTCCTTCGGGGCGGGCCTTTTTGTTTTGGCCATGCGGCGGTCCCGGCCCGTTTCGTGGTCTCATATTAGGATATGCGGCAGCTGTTAATTGCTCTTTCGTTCGTTGCCTCCCTCCATGCAGGGACGTCACTGTTCACCGGTTCGTTTGAGGGCCCGAAACCAGCCTGGACGGTTCTGCATGGCGCGGGCGCCACAGACCCGGCCGTCACCCACGAAGGCCAGATGTCGATGCGCCTGGAGTCCCATGGCGGCGATGCCCGAGTTCAATCCGCGCCCATCGAGCTCACCATCGGCGCCAGCTATGACCTAACCGGCTGGATCCGCACCGAGAAGTTGAGCGTCCGGGACCTGGACCGTTCGCCCATCGCGACGGGCGCGGCGCTCAGCATGGCGTCGCAGCCGTATGACGTGCAATCGGAATCGCTCGGCGCCACGCGCGATTGGACGCGCGTCCATCTGCGTTTCACCGCCACGCGCGCGCACGACAGCATCCTGCTCACCGTGGCCTACGGCGGTACGTTCGATGGCAAGGCTTGGTTCTCAGGAGTCAATATCGATCAAGCGGCACCCGAATTGACGTTAACGTCGGCCGATCGCTGGCCGGCTCCCGCCGCGGTGACCACTTACGGCCCTGCCTATCGATACCCCGTTGGCGGATGGATCTACGTCCACGTGGAAGGCCAGCCTTACGAGCGCGGCTACCAGCATGGGCATCTGATGGCGAAGGAAATCCCGCAATACATGGCGCGCTGCGCCGCCGAGCTCGATCCAAAAAATAGGAACAAAAGCTGGAACCTGGCGCGCACCACAGCTACAGCGCTCTTCCTGCACGGCTTCGATCAGGAGATTCTGGAGGAAATGAAGGGCATCGCCGACGGCGCCTCCGATGCCGGCGCGCGCTGGGAAGGCCGCCCCATCGACCTTACCGACATTGTGGTGGTGAACACCACGGTTGAACTGGGCGAGCTCAGCCCGGCGCTCAGCGTCACTCCCAACGGCCTGGAAGGCCTGCGTTTAGCGGCTCCCAACTACGTCAAACGCGGCGCCGCGCTCGATCATTGCAGCGCTTTTGCCGCAACTGGATCCGCCACTCGCGACGGCCGCATGGTCATCGGCCACACCACCTGGTGGCCGCTCACTCTGGCCGAGCAAACCAACGTGATGCTGGATATTAAGCCCACCAACGGGCATCGTGTGCTGATGCAGAGCTATCCGGGCGGCATCGAGAGCGGGACAGACTGGTATCAGAACGACGCTGGCGTGGTGCTCACCGAGACCACCATCAACCAAAGCCCGTTCAATGTGAACGGGACGCCAATTGCTTATCGCGCGCGCAAGGCGATTCAATATGCCGACAGTATCGACAAAGTTGTGGAATATCTGAGCACGAAGAACAACGGCCTGTACACCAATGAATGGCTGCTCGGCGATGCCAAAACCAACGAGATCGCGCTATTCGAACTCGGCACGTACAAGTCGCGCCTCTACCGCAGCTCCAAGAACGACTGGTTCGGCGGAACCGAGGGTTTCTATTGGGGCGACAACAACGCCAAAGATCTGGCGGTTCGCTTGGAAGAGAACCCCGATCCAAATGGCGCTCCGGCATACGTCCCCTACGTCCCCACCGATCGCGATCTGAAATGGGAGGCGTTGTATCGCGAGTACAAAGGCAAGATCGACGAGCAGTTCGGTTTTCTGGCGTATCATACCGCCCCGCTGGTGAGCGCCACCGCAATGGATTCCAAAGTGATCACCGCCGACATGGCGTCCCGGATGATGGTTTGGGCCCAATTCGGCAAACCGAATCAGCGGGAGCGGCTGCCAACCAAGGGTGACCAGGAGGAATTTCCGGGCAACGACGGCCTTTATACCTCCGGTTACCGCTTGATTTCGACCGAGCCGGTCCCACCTGCGCCAGCTACAGCCGCACCCTCTGAGACCCACGACCGTGAGGGAGCAGTTCCAAATTACAGTGAGCGCCTTTGGAGCGGCCTGGTGCTGCCCGCATCCGAGGCCGATATTTGGTTTGCCTCCGGTTCCGCGGCGTACTTTGACGATCTCAATTCCAAAGATCTCCGCAACGCGATGGACGCGCACTGGGCCGAATATCGTGCGCTAAGCGGCATTTCCGGCCGCACCGCCAAGCAGCGCTTCGAGCTCGAAACACAAAAGGGTGCGCTGTTCCTCGATCAATTGCGCCGCAACATGGGTGATGATCGCTTCCTCAAATTGATGGCCGACTATTTCGCGGCTCACAAGACCCAGGCCGTCACGGCGCAGTCATTCCTGGATGCCGCGGGCGTTGGTTTCGCCCTGCCAGAGGACAAGGGCGGCGCAATGTTCGTCGCGTCCGATATCCACGAACGCCTCAGCTCCGCGATCCTGGTGTACGGTACCAGGACGGACGCAGGCGCCAACCGCTTCGCCGCCGAGGAATTGCAGAAGCACTTCTTCCGATCGCTGGAACATCAAGTTCCCATCCGCAAGGATTTCGAGGTGAGCGAAGAAGAGCTGCGCACGCACGACGTTATCTTTGTCGGGCGCCCGGAGAGCAATTCAGCTCTCGCCCGCTGGCAAGATAAGATCGGTTTGGAATCCTCGGGGGGCATGTTCAGGATCTGGGGTCAGGATCACGCTTCGGAAACGGACGCGGTGGTCTTCGCTGCAACCAACCCGCTGGATCAGCGGCACATGGTTTTGGTGTTGGCCGGAAACAGCGCGCTCCAAACTGTCTTGTTGACGAAAACGCCGGCTTGGGCCGATACACAATACTCGATCTTCGATTCCGGAAAACAGGTCGCGGCCGGATTCTTGAGATAACTCACTGCTGCTTCTTCAGCAGATTCATCACGCGCATCGCCATCCCGGTCTCCACGCCGGTGGTATCGCGGATCTTGTCAACGACACGGCCATAATCTTCCTGTCGAAGAAGATTTCGTATTTCCTTCCGTACTGGATCGCTGAGGCTGGCAGCGACTTCGGCGGCTTTCTTTTCCGCGGCGGCATAATCTACCAGACTCTGACGGAAGTACGCCATTCCTTTTTCGTTGGGGCAAGGAAAAACCTCGTACCACCCGCCATTCCACTGCGCCAGGAAGATGGCCATCACCACGTCGCTCTGATCGAACTGCAGGTTCATGTCATAGGTGGGGTTTACCGGAACCTTAAACCCGTCTTCGGGTAAAAACGCCGGCATCGGCCCGGTCATCGGAGCGAGCTTGGTGATTGTATATTTGCCCCGCGGCGCCGGATCCATGAGGCGCGCGATCCCGATGTCAAAGAACTCTCGCGTGCTTGAGTTGATACAGGCCCGTACCGCCGGATGAAACAGCCGCTCCAACCCGGCCTTATCTTTCGACTGCAGCGCCTCTACCCACGGCTTTACGAACGTGTTTTGAATGGTCGCCTGGTCGTCGGAAGCGGCAAGGGCGCTGGCGGCCAGCAGCGCAATCGAAATGGCGAGTTTCCCCATATCCTGCACCATCGGCTGTCCAAAGGATATCTTTATCCCGTGTTATACTCGCCTGAGATCTTTGAAACGCCAGTTTTGAAGCAGCAAGGCGAGGGATGTTCGGGAAGGCGGTGTAAATCCGCCACTGCCCCGCAACTGTAAGCGGCAAAGAATTTCGGCCGAAGCGATCACTGCGCAAGTGGGAAGATCGCTTCACGCCAAGCAAATAGCAAGGCAGGCCAGCCGCAAGTCAGGAGACCGGTTCCTCGCTTGAAAACCAATTCACGTTTTCGAGGGAGAAACGTACGATGCGAAGCATTCTTCTATTGTCTCTGTCGCTCGGGCTATGCGCGGGCGAAAATTCCAACATTCACGGCACGATTCTCGATCCGTCCGGCCGGCCGGTCGAAGCCGCGCGGGTGACCTGTCAAAACCAATCGGTTTATAGCAATGCGGAGGGCCGCTTCACGATCGCTAATGTCGACAAGTGCCGGGCGAACGTGGAAAAGACCGGGTTCGATCCGCACACGGTGGATCTCACTGCCGTGTCCGATGCCAAAATCACGATCGACATTGCGGGCCGAGTGGATAGCGTGGTGGTCTCCGCGAACCGCACCGAAACCACGCCGGAACAAGCCGCTGTCGCTGCCAATGTCATCACGGAGCAGCAACTCGAAGCGCGCCAATATCCCATGATCTTCGACATGCTACGCGAGATTCCAGGTCTACAGGTCGACGAATATGGCCCGCCTGGGACGCTGGCCGAAGTATTTACGCGTGGCTCCGACAGCACCGGCACACTGGTGCTGCTGGATGGCGTTCCGCTCAACGATCCTGGCGGTTCGATACACCTGGAGAATCTCACCTCGGAAGGTCTCGACCGCATCGAAGTGGTGCGTGGCCCCGAGAGTGCGCTTTTCGGGGCAGAGGCCGCCGCCGGGGTGATCCAATTATTCACCAAGCATGGCGATCCGGAAAACGCAGTCCCTCATGGTTCTGTTTCGTACGAACGGGGCAGTTTCCAAACTGATCGTTGGATCGCCAATCTCACCGGGGGTCTGCCTTCGCGCCTGGACTATGCATTTAGCGCGTCGGAATTTCACAGCGCCGGCGAGTGGCCCAACACGTTCAGCAAGAACAACACCGGCACCGCCAATATTGGCTACAAGATTTCGGACTCTACGCAACTGCGCGCCATCTTCCGCGTCTATGACGCGATTGCCGGCATACCCGGCCAGATCGCCTATGGCATCGACGATCTGGTGCCCAACGAACATGAGCGCGATGACACTGTGTCCCTGCGGCTGGACGACAGCCGTGGAGCGAACTTTCGCCAGCAGTTTACGTTCGGCTTCCACCGTCTCACCGATCGCTACAACGACAACGAAATGAACTACAGCGAGCAGCCGCTTGCGGCGCTAGTCCAGGATGTCCCTGGTCCTCCGCCCGCGGTTTATTTGGTGGCGATCGTAAATCCCTATGCACCACCTGCGGTAATTCCGCCCGGACTCACACTGGTGCAGACTACCAACTACTTCGGCGGCGACAACGATTCGTTCAATCTCACCGAACGAAGAATCGCCGGATACCAGGGCACGCTGTCCTATCGAGGCGGCGCGCTGGTCTTCGGTTACGATTATCAGGATCAGAGCGGCAATCTTTCCGGAGTTCCAGCTTCGCGCACCAACAACGGCTTCTTCGCCAACGTCCAGCAGAATTTCGGACGGCGTATCTTCCTGAGCGGCGGTGCGCGCGTGGAGCACTCGAGCGCGTTCGGGAACATTGGCTCGGGCCGCGCGGGCGCCAGTTTCCTGCTGGCGGGCGAACACGGCCCACTTTCATCCACGTTCTTCCGCGTCAGCGGCGGACGCGGTGTCACGGAGCCCAGCCTGCTCGAAAACTACGCGCAGGCTGCTCCCTACTATTTCGGCAATCCCGCGCTGCGACCGGAAACCACCACTACCTATGAAGCTGCGCTGGCGGCGGAATGGTGGGGCCGGCGCGTCAAGACGGAAGTGGCGGCATTCCGCAATTCGTTTCGCGACCTGATCGCTTTCGTCGGCGACACCTGGGAGAATATCGAGGCCAGTTGGGCGCGCGGCGTAGAAACATCCGCGCAGGCGCGAGTGACCAACAACATCTTCCTCACCGGCTCTTATATGTGGTTGGACACGCGCATCACGGCTTCCACCACCCCGGAGTCATCGGACACCGGCCTCGGTGAACCACTCGTCCGGCGTCCGCGCAATTCCGGCTCACTTTCCATTGCAGTGACGCCCAAGCGCTGGTCCCTGGTGGTGGGCGGCAGCTTTATCGGCGAACGCCAGGATGCCGACTTTACCTTCGGCATCACACGCAATCCCGGATATCAAAATATCTACGCCAGCGCCTCGTACGACATCGCCAGGCACTTCACACCGATGCTGAAAGTAGAAAATCTACTCAACGAACGCTACCAGGAGGTTCTCGGATACCAGGCTCTGTCGCGGGGCATTCTGGGCGGCGTGCGCATACACTGGTGATATGTCCTCATCTCCCCAGCCGCAAGCTCCGAGGCCCGGCATTGTGTTCGACACTCTGCAGGCTTATCAACGCTCGGTGGCGTTGAAGGCCGGCATCCATCTGGATTTGTTCACGGCCATTGCCGAGGGCAATCATTCGCTCAGCGCCATTGCCACGCGCATCCAGGCATCCGAGAAGGGCACTCGGGTGCTCTGCGATTATTTGACTATGATCGGGTTTCTCGCAAAGCACGGCGGTGAATACTTGCTGACTCCAGATTCCGCGGCGTTCCTCGATCGTCGCTCTCCCGCGTATTTGGGCAGCATGGCGAATTTTCTGATGAGCTCCCATATCGCGGAAATGTTCGAGGACATGACGGATGTTATCCGGCGCGGCGGAGCGTTGCCGAGCGATCACGGCGCTCTGGAACCAGAGAATCCCATGTGGGTGGAGTTCGCGCGTTCCATGGCGCCGATGATGCAGATGCCGGCGGAACTGATCGCGAAAAGTTTCGCCGGGGATTCGAAGCCGATAAAGGTTCTCGATATTTCGGCTGGCCATGGGCTGTATGGAATCGCATTCGCCCGGCACAACCCCGGCGCGAAGGTTGTCGGCCTGGATTGGGCGAACGTGCTAGAAGTGGCGAAAGAAAACGCCGCTAAGGCTGGCGTGGCGGATCGTTACTCCACCATCCCCGGGAGCGCGTTCGATGTGGAGTTCGGTTCCGGCTACAACATCATCCTGATTCCGAATTTTCTGCATCACTTCGACCCAGCCACCAACGAGAAGCTGCTCGGAAAGGTGCATGCCGCGCTCGCGCCAGAAGGAATCGCTATCGCGCCTGAGTTTATTCCCAACGACGATCGCGTGTCTCCCGAGCGCGACGCGATGTTTAGCATGCAAATGCTGGGCACGCCCGCCGGCGACGCGTACACTTTCTCTGAGCTCGAAACAATGTTCCGCAACGCTGGATTCGTTCGCAGCGAGTTGCACGAACTATCGCCTTTCCCGCAACGCCTGGTGGTGTCTTACAAGTAAGTAGTGTCTTACAAATAAATTGACCAATCGACTGGTTTTCGAAAACCTGAGGCACCGTCCAATAAGAACGTTATTGGGCGTCATCGCCATCAGCATCCAGGTGGCGATGGTTCTGACGCTGCTGGGCTTGAGCGACGGAATGCTGAACGATCAAGCCGCTCGCGCCCGCGGCGTGGGAGCCGATATTCTCATCCGGCCGCCGGGTGGCAACATCGTCATTTCCGGCGGCCAGATGATCCAGAAGATCATTCCCGCCGTGATCGATAAAGAGCCGCACGTCACTGTGGCTTCGGGAACCTTAATCTTCGGGACGGATCTGTTTAACTACCTCACTGGCGTCGATCTGGCCACGTTCAGTCAACTCAATGGCGGATTCCGATTCGTGCGCGGCGGACCCTTTGAGCACCCGGATGATGTGATGGTGGACGAAGTCTACGCCGGCCAGCACAACGTTCACGTGGGCGACACCATCACCAACACCAATCACATGTGGCGTGTCTCTGGAATCTATGAACCTGGAATGCTGGCGCGCATGGTGGTGCCGCTCGCCACGCTGCAGGAACTCACCGTGAATACCGGAAAGGTGAGCACGGTCTACGTGAAGGTGGACAAGCCGGAGAACATCCCTGCCGTGATCTCTGAGCTTTCTCTCAAATTGAACACCTACAAAGTTTATTCGATGGAAGATTACACCAGCCTCTTCTCAGCCTCGAATATTCCGATGCTGACGGATTTCATCTGGGTGGTGGTCGGCGTGGGCGTAGCAGTGGGTTTCCTGATGGTGCTTTCCACCATGTACACGGCGGTGCTGGAGCGCACACGCGAGATCGGCGTCTTAAAGGCGCTGGGCGCATCGCCCGGATACATTCTTAACATTCTGTTGCGGGAGACGGCCGTGCTCGCGATTGCCGGCTCTATCCTCGGCATTCTGCTTTCTTACGCCACACGATTCCTGATTCAAAATGTAGTGCGCAGCGCGCTCATCCAAGCCATCGTTCCCAGGTGGTGGCTGCCGGCCGCGGGCATCGCCCTGCTCGGCGCATTGTTAGGCGCATTGGGTCCGGGATTGAAGGCCGCGCGCCAGGATGCGATCGAGGCCTTGGCTTATGACTGAGGCGCTGGCATATGACTAATGGCCAGCCCATCATTTCGATTCGCGGGCTCACAAAAACCTACCATGCCGGCGAAGTGGATGTGCATGCGTTGCGCGGCGTCGATCTCGACGTCCAGGCGGGAGAATTCGTGTCCATTGTGGGGCCGTCGGGCTCAGGCAAGTCGACCTTGTTTAATATCGTGGGCGGATTAACTCCGCCAACGTCGGGCAGCATTCAAATCGCCGGCCGCGATCTTCTCGGGATGACCGACGCCGAACGCACCGAGCTGCGCAAGACCACGGTCGGGTTCGTTTTCCAGAAATACAATCTCCTACCGACGCTGACCGCTCGCGACAATATCGCGATCGCGCGCGATATCGCGCGTAAGAATGGTCCGCTCGATCCTCAGTTTGTGGAGATTCTCAAGCTGCTGGGCATCGAAAACCGTCTGGATCACAAGCCTCGCGCCCTTTCCGGCGGCGAGCAGCAGCGCGTCGCCATCGCCCGCGCCATCGTGAATCAGCCGGCCATCCTGCTGGCCGATGAACCTACCGGCAATCTCGACACGGAGAATTCAACCGCCGTCCTCGCCATATTGCGCGACCTGAACCACCGCCTGGGTCAAACCATTCTGATGATCACGCACAACCCCGAGGCAGCCGGCTACGGGCATCGAATCGTCCATATGCGCGACGGTCACATCGAGTAACTTTCTCTCCCTTGTGCCAGGCGGAAGCCGGGTCTATGATGAGCGCGGAAGGAGCTTCCATGAAACCTGTGGATACTTTGGATTCCTTGCTCCGATTCAAGGGCCGCCAAGTGTGGTCCATCGCCCCGACAGCTACCGTTTACGAAGCGATTGCGCGCATGTCCGAAAAGAGCGTGGGGGCATTGCTAGTTATGTCCGAAGGCCGCCTGGCCGGCATCATTTCCGAGCGAGATTACGCTCGCAAAGTGATCTTGAAGGACCGGTCATCGAAAGAGACTCAGGTGTGGGAAATCATGACCGATCGCGTGATCACCGCCGGTCCCGGCAACACCGTGGAAGAATGCATGCGATCCATGACCGAGCGTCGCATACGGCATCTGCCTGTTCTGGATGGTGACGACGTGATCGGCATCGTTTCGATCGGCGACCTGGTGAACTGGACCATCAGCGCGCACGAGGCGACCATCGGGCACTTGCAGGGTTACATCGAGGGTCGATATCCGGGGTGAGGGTCGATATCCGGGGTGAGGGTCGATATCCGGGGTGAGGGTCGATATCCGAGGTGAGGGCCGTTATCCGGACTGAGCCCGGTAAGCCAGGCAGCGTGAAAAGCGAACCATCCGTGATATTTTGGGTACGCCATGCCTGAAGCAGCCATCACCGAATTTTGGAAAGATCTGAAGCCGATCCAAAAGGTATTCCAGTTGGACGCGCTTCCCGAGGTCTACTCGCAGAACGCTCCCGGCGGCGACGAGCGCCTGTTTGTGCCATTCACCGAGACCGTCTCTTCAAAACCTTTGTGGATTTCGCCCGGCCAGAACAAGTGGTGCGACATCCTGATGGCGAAGAGCGCAGGCCTGGTGAACCGCCACTATCATCCGCACGAAGTGTTCGCCTATACCATCTCGGGGAAGTGGGGCTACCTGGAGCACGACTGGACCGCGACCGCCGGCGACTTCATCTACGAGACTCCCGGCGAAGCGCACACGCTGGTGGCCTACGAACACAAAGATCCGATGAAGGTGTTCTTTGTGGTGCAAGGTCCACTGATCTGGCTGGATGAAAACGGCGAATCGAACGGACATTTCGACGTGCACGATTACATCAAATTGTGCCGCGCGCATTACGAAAAGGTGGGTCTGGGCGCGGATTACGTAAAGAGCCTGTTTCGTTAATAGCCGCCGTCGGCTACTCGATGTCCAGGGCAGCCTTCAAGGCTTCTTCGACCGATCGCAGCAGTTCTCTAGAAAGTGTTCCCGTATATCGAGTCAGTTTGATGCGGTCAAGCGTCGTCACTTGATGGCACACGGCGATTCCCGCCCGGGCAAGCCCGCCCGCTCCACCCGGGATCTCCACGACCGTGGGACCGCGTCTTGCTTGGGTCTTGGAGGTGGACATCGGCACCACGATCACCGAACGCCAGTTGGGGGTCTGGTTAAAGCCGTCATGCGACACGACAATCACAGGCCTGCGGCCCGATTGTTCCGAACCGGAGCGGGGCGCGAGCTCAGCCCAGTAAATCTCACCACGTTTCACTTAAGATTCACTTTCTAGGAGCAGGTCCAAGGTCGCACTCTCCAGCGCGCGATCCAGGTCGAACTCCGTGCCTGCCACTTCGGCGGCATAAGATGCGATCGCTTGCTTGCGCGCTGTCTTCTTGCGTGCGGCCAGCCATGTTTGAATCGCATATCTAGCCATCGAGGTGGCGGGCATTCGGCTCCGTTCCGCTTCCGACTTGAGATCGTCGTAGATTTGATCCGGCAAGGGAAGATGAAAGTTCTTCATGCGCTTCGATTATGGCATAGAGTCATGGCATCCATATTGCCATGTTCCACTGCCATCTCAATGCGTCATCGCATACGTGATGTAATTCACGCCGATGCGAATCCCGAGCGCGGAATATCGTTCCGGATACTCCGGTGCGTCCGCCCACTCCCACGAATCGCCCAGATCGCTGTTCTGGGTGATGGCCACCATCAGCCTGCCCTTGTCATCGAAAATGCCCTTCCAGTGCGCCTCACGGCCGTCGTTTTGATAGCCGCGTCCGTACAGGCCCCACGCGCCAGGAACCTGATAACGGTCATCCAGATCATAAATGGTATGGAATATCGGATTGTTATTGTCGAGCTCAACCGCCTGCCGATCGGGAAAAACACGTCCCATGCTGTCCCAAAACACGGCCCACTCGGGCGTGCCCCAGAAATCGTCAGCCATGAAGAACCCTCCCCGCAGCAGATAATCGCGAAGCTTGTGGGCCTGCGCGTCGGTGAGCAGCCATTCGCCGGGACGAACGGCATAGAGCCACGGCCAGTTGTAGACATCATCGCCATCGTCTAAATTGACAGGCTGTTCCACGGAGCGCGCATGAATGCGGGTGAGGCGGCGCAAAGCCAGCAGGAAATGGCGATCGGCGCGCGGATAATCCTGCGTCCAACTGGACATGCCTTCCGCCCACCGGGGGCCGGCCCGGTCGAACATGGCGGAGGGCGCGGGAGGGTACATCAACCGCGCGAAGGCGAACTCGGTTTTTTCCCGCGCGCCATCGGGGACCGCGAAATCCTCATACTCAATGCCTGGATATTCGCGAAACTGCCGTTGGAAGGCGAACAGTGAACCAACGAGCAGCGAGAAAGCGCCGGCCAACATCCAATGTGTTTTGCGCAGCTCAAGCATGGAGCAGACTCCGAGTTTTCTCCCGCACGTAGACCGGCAACGCACGGAATAACATAGATCGTTTGAACTGCGCGTGCGTTAGTGCGCCGGTCGCGTAGCGGGCCAGAAGATCGGCGAGCGCCGGGTGACGGCTGGCCGCGCGGACCACCCGGTCGATGCGCGCGGGGTCGGCCAGGAGCAGCTTTTGCAGCCGGACGCTGTGCCCCAGCTCGTCGCCGATTTCCTGCTTCCAGGCTTGCTCGTACCCGCGTAGTTGAGCGCTGGCGAAATTGCCGGCGTGAATCGCGTCGATAGCGGCTCGCGCGGCTAGTTCGCCGGTAACCATGGCGTAGTAAATTCCCTCGGCGGTGAGCGCATTCACGAATCCACCGGCATCGCCAGCGAGCAACACTCGATCCGCATAGGTGCGCGCCAACGGTCCTGAGATCGGCAGTGGGAATGCACGGAAGTTGGCTCGGTTCGATTGCCCCGTGAGCAACTGCTTCGATTTCAGATCGTCCACAAAAGCCTGGTGATGCGCGTAATGCTCGCCCCGCAAATTCGACAGATAATAATCCAGTTTGAATCCCACGCCCACGTTCAGGTGACTGGTCTTGGGGAATACGTACCCGTAGCCATAGTGGCTGCGAATCCGGTAGTAAATGTACATCCGGTCGCCTTCAGCCGTGCTCAACTCCTGGCGCGGCGTCTCTTCCATCATGTCGATAGCGTAATCGCTCTGGACGTTGCCGATGCGCAACCCAGAGGCCCGCGCGATGATGCTATTGGCGCCGTCCGAACCAATGATCATGCGGGCGCGGTACTCGTCATTGTCGGTAATCACGGTCACATGATCGCGCTGAACTGTCACTTTGCGCGCGAGTCCGGTGGCCACTTCCACCTGCGGCCTGGCGAGTGAGAACAGCAGATTGTCGAACTCCGAGCGGCGAATCATCAAATACAAACGATCTGGCGACTGATAATCCACGACAAAACCCGACGGTGATTCGAAATGGACTTTGTTCACCCAACTGGACGGGATGTTTCGAAGCGCGGCGCTCAAGTACGGAAATCGCGCCAACGCCCGCGCACTGATTCCGCCGCCGCAGGGCTTATCGCGGGGAAAGGCACTCTTGTCCAGGAATAGCGTTGAGACGCCGGCTTCGCCCAGCACTTTGGCCGCGGTTGCACCCGCGGGTCCGGCGCCGGCGACGATGACGTCGAAGATGATCACTCAAATTGATTGTAGCCGCGTAGTTCGGTGAAAAATGCCTGTATAAACTCCACGCCGCTTTCGGCAACAGGCGTGACGACGCGTACCAGCTCGGTATCTGTCCGGTTGTACCGCAGCGCGTCCCAGGCGGTGAAAATCGTGGCGCGAACTTCGCTCGCTACTACACGATCGCGCGATTGATACCAGTACAAAACGACGGCGTGATCGTCACCTTTCGACACAATATATCGATTGATCTCGATCGGCCTGGCCCGCCCGGCAATGCCCACGCGTATGGTGTCTGACACCGTCCACGTCCAGCCCGATCCCGGCAGGCAGTTCTTCGGTGAGTGCGGCGTCTGGCCGGCGCGCTGGGACCGAAAATAGGCAACAAAAAGCCCGGCAGTCTTATCCGGCGACGCTCGGTACTGGCGCGTCAGATAATCGTCGGCCCGCAGCACGTCTTTCTCCTCTTGTTCAATAACGCCTTCCCGCACCATCCGCCATGGGCCGATGACGGCTGGGAACTCCCCGAGAGGTTTTGAGACCGGGATCAACTCGGCCCGCCCTGAGATTCCATAGAAGGCCGCGCCTTGGAAGGCCAACAGCGCACTCAGGATGAACGGTGTGCGATTAGGCATCGGTGAAACATCACAAGCAGAGCGAGCGCCACCACGAACAGCACCCAGCCTTCGAATAGATGAAAGGCGCCTCCGGCCAAGCCCATCCCTCCGGCTAAGCCCATCTTTCCGGCCACACCCATCAATGTTATCCGGGCTGCGTTGGCCGTAATTGCGATCGGAACGGTGGCCGCCAGCAGCATCCACCGCATCGCCACGCGCCGGTCGAAGAAGTAAGCGTAGGTCAAGGACAAGAACCCGAGTGACAGTAGAGACCGGATGCCGCTGCACGCTTCCACCACCGAGAGCCGCTGGTGCGGCAGCTCCAGGATATTTCCGTCGCGCAACACCGGGACGCCCATCCAGTTCAACACCGTCTCCGCGCTGGCTGACGCGAAAATCTGCAAGGGTAGCGTGACGCGTGCATAGATCAAAGCCGGAATTGGAAAGAGAAACAAAAGCAACAAGAGAGGAAATGCCAGAATTCTGAGCGCTCGCACGCCTCCCAGCAACAACACAGCGCCGGCTAACGACACCAGGAACGCGGTTTGCGCGATGAATAACTGCGCCGCCAAGGCGCCTAGCAGCATCTGCGCTGCGCCCCACGCGGCAATCGCGAACCCCCACCAATTTGGCTCAATTTCGATGCTTGCCAATTCCGCCCGCCGGCGCCAGACTACCAAAGCCACCACCGGCAGCACGAAGAAGCCGTGCGACATGTCGGGATCAACGGCCCACTGGCGCGCCAAACCGGCCATTAGCGGCGCGTAAACGATAATCAAGAGCAGGCTGGCCCACATCATTCCGCTAGAATGAAATAGTGGACGTTTGCCGTTTCGTCGTCTCACTAATTCTAGCGGCGAGTGTTTGGCCGCAGTTCGCCGCCGGGCAGATCGCGATCTTCCCCTTGCGCGATGTCCGCGCCGGCCAGCATGCCATCGGCAAAACTGTCTTCCAGGGCAACAAGATCGAGGAATTCCAGGTCGAGATCCTGGGCATCCTCGAAAACGTGGGTCCCAGGCAGAACGTGATCCTGGCGCGCCTCTCGGGAGGGCCGCTGGCGGAAACCGGCGTAATGCAGGGCATGAGCGGTAGCCCGGTCTACATGGATGGACGCCTGATGGGCGCCGTGGCGCTGGCTTTCAACTTCTCCAAGGAGCCCATCGCTGGCATTCGCCCCATCGAAGAGATGCTCGCAGTGGGCGATTCCGGCCAACCGCCCGTGGCGCCTAAGGTAGCTTCGAACAAAGCAGCCTCGAATGCCGACTCATTCAGCTCCAAACTCGACTCGTTCGTCTCCAGACTCATCGATATCGCGACTCCGGTCTCTTTTAGCGGATTCACAGCCGGCACGCTAGACCAGTTTGCGCCTCAGCTCAAGAAGTTGGGGTTGGAGCCGCGCCAGGGCGTTTCGAGCGGCGGAAAGCTGCCTCCCCAGCTGGGTACTTCGGCCTCCTTGCGGCCAGGCGACATGATCGCGGTAGAGTTGCTCTCCGGTGACATGAGCGTCGGGGCTGAAGGCACGGTCACCGCGGTAGACGGAAAGAGTATCTATGCATTCGGCCACCAGTTCATGTCGGTAGGGAACACCGAGCTTCCGTTCGCGCGAGCCGAAGTGATCACGCTGCTGCCGAACCTGAATTCGTCCTTCAAGATTTCATCGCCCCTGGAATGGATGGGCGCCATTACGCAGGATCGCAGCACCAGTATCTACGGAGAACTGGGCCGCAAAGCCGAGACCATCCCGGTTTCTCTTACGGTTAAGGATGGACGCCGCGCGCCCCTGGTGTATCACATGCAAATGATCCAGGACCGCGTGCTCTCGCCTTACCTGGTGCAGACCGCAGTGTATTCCGCCATGGACGCCACCGAGCGCACCTTGGGGCTGGCAAGTTACTCGCTGCGCGGCGGGGTGGAATTCGTGGATGGCGCTCCTCCGTTGAAGCTCGACAATACCTACGCCGGCGATTACAACGTCCCGCTGCAAGCGTCCTCCGGCGTGTCGGCGCCGCTCGCGTCCATTCTGGGAGCCGGCTTCGATGCGTTGAAGATTAAGAGCATTAACCTGGAGATTGAAGCGTCGGAGCGCAAGCGGTTTCTGCAAGTGGACCAGATCACCGCGTCGCCCAAGCAGGTGCATCCGGGCGGCACTGTGGAGCTGGCCGTCACGTTGACTGGGGAAAACGGGTTGGAGGTGCTAAAGAGCGTCCGTTATCGCGTGCCCGTGGGCGCGCCGGCCGGCGCCCTGAACTTCACTGTCTCCGACGGCTCGCTCTCGAACGCGCTCGATTATCAGCAGTTGTCGGAACCCCCCAAGAGCCCGACGCAACTGGTCTCATTCTTGAATGGTCTCAGGCCCAACACCAACGCGTACGTGCGGGTATGGAGAACCGATCCAGCTTTCCAGGTCCAGGGCCAGGACTTACCGAACCCGCCGCCGTCGGTGGGCCTGATTCTGGCCAGAGCGCAAGCCACTCAAGGCGTGTGGGTGCCGCGCGGTTCCAAAATCGATGAATTACAGATCGCGACCGGAGACGTCGTAGTGAGTGGGTCGAAGACGGCGCAGGTGGAAGTAACCGAATGAGAGTGCTTCGCACCATCGGGCTGGGAGCGGCCGTAGCGCTGTCGCTGGGCGCAGCAACCACGGCCACTTGGGAGATGAACACCTATCAGGATTTCCTGAAAGGCCGCTTCCAGGGCATTTCGCTCGATCGCGATGGCCGCTTGACGCTCGCGCCCAAGCTCGAGACCGTGTTCACCTCCGGGCAGCCCACCATCTGGAGCATTGCGCGCGGTCCCGATGGATCCATCTACGCCGGCACTGGCCATCGCGGCCGCGTTTACCAGATCACTCCATCCGGCGCGAACAATCTGATCTGGACTGCCGATCAACCGGAGGTTTTCGCCGTTGCGGTGGATCCCGCCGGCGTTCTCTATGCGGCCACTTCGCCGGACGGCAAGGTTTATCGCATCGAGAAGGGTAAAGCCACTGAGTTCTTTGCGCCACAGGCCAAGTACATCTGGGCGCTGGCGTTTGCCAATGACGGAAGCTTGTACGTGGGCGCCGGCAATCCCGGCAACATCTATCGCGTGGATAAGACAGGCCAGGCCGAGCTGTATTACGAAACCGGCCAATCGCACGTAACCGCCCTGGCATTCGATCCGCACAATAACGTGCTCGCCGGAACGGAACCCAACGGCATCCTGTATCGAATCAGCGCCAAGGACAAGGCGTTCGTGCTCTATAACGCCAGTTTGCCCGAGATCCGTTCCATTGTTGCCATGCCGGATGGCACCATTTATGCGGCGGCGTTAGGCGGTTCCATCGCAAATCGCAATGGACCACTCACCACATCGCTCTCGTCCCCGATGAGCGTGACAGTCACTGCGCCTACCACGTCGATTACGGTCACCGAATCAGCCGATTCGCAGGCCGAAAGTGAGATCAAGCCGAAAGCCGACGCTCCCCGGGCCGCGAGCGGTCAGCTGGTGCAGCAATTGGGCACCAGTCCACTGGCTGAGATTCCTGGCGTCGATAAATCGGCCGTCTACAAAATCAATCCCGACGACACCGTCGAGACGTTATGGAGCTCCAAGGAAGAGAACGTATATAGCCTGGTGGCGCGATCAGCGGCGCCCGGCGCCAAACAATCCGGTGACTCGCTCTATTTCGCCACCGACGCCCAGGGCCGGCTCTATCGCTTAGGCGCGGATCGCAAAGCCACGCTCATGGTGGAGACCAATGAGGGCGAAGCTACGCGCTTGCTGGAGTCTCCGGATGGATTGGTAGCTGCTACCGGCGACATGGGCAAGCTCTTCCGGCTGGCCGACGAGGCAGGCGCCAGCGGCAGCTACGAATCGCCCGTGCACGATTCTGGTTCCGTGGCGCGCTGGGGCCGCGTCTCGTGGCGCGTGTCTTCTGCAAGCCCAGGCGGCAAAGTGCAAGTCGCCACGCGCTCTGGCAACTCCGCGCGTCCCGACAAAACCTGGAGCGATTGGTCCGAGCCGCTGAGCGACGCGCAGAATTCTCTCATCCGTAGCCCCAACGCCCGCTACATTCAGTGGCGTGCGAGTTTGGAGGGTCCCGGCGCGGCCATCGAGAACGTCAGCCTGGCCTATCTGCCACAGAACAATCCGCCCGTCATCCGCAGCATCAGCGTGAGCTCGCAAACCTCAGCGCAGAAGTCGGCGCCGGCCAGCAGTTCCACGTCCGCGGCCTACAGCATCACCGTCACCGATACGGGCGAAACGTCTACGCCTGCAGGTACACCGACGCAGACGCTAACACATGGCTCCGGTTCGCAAATCCAAGTGACCTGGCAAGCCGACGATCCGGATGGCGACCGGTTGCTTTACTCGCTCTATTTTCGCGGCGAAGATGAAAAAGAGTGGAAGCTGCTGCGCGCGAACATCGTTGAGAATTCGCTGCTGCTGGATGGCGACGTGCTGGCTGACGGCCGCTACTATTTTCGCGTCATCGCTTCCGATCAGCTTTCGAACGCCGCCAATGTGGCGCGGACCGATGAACTGGTCAGTTCGCCCGTGTTGATTGACAACACTCCGCCCGTGATCACGTTGAGCGCACCGCGTCGTGCTAACGACCACCTGGAGGTGGATGCCGACGTCGTGGATCAGACCTCGCCCCTTCGCCGCTTCGAATACTCGCTCGACGCAGGCCCTTGGACTCCCGTGGAAGCGGCCGACGGCGTCACCGATTCCCCGCGCGAGCAGTATCACATCGCGATCGACCGGCTGCGCGCCGGCGAGCACCTGTTGGTAGTCCGCGCCTATGACACCGCCAACAACGCCGGCCTGGCCAAGGTTGTCATTCATTAGCATTCTGGCTTCTGAATTCTGAGTTCTGAATTCCGCCTTTGCTACGATGCTAGTTCATGCCCATCTACCAAGTGGTTGTCCTGGCAATCGTGCAGGCCTTGACCGAGTTTCTGCCCATTAGCAGCACCGCGCATCTGGTGCTGATCCCTTGGCTCTTCGGTTGGAAAGACGGCGGCCTGACGTTCGACGTCGCGCTCCACGCGGGCACACTGGTTGCGGTGATCATCTACTTCTTTCAGGATTGGGTCCAGATCATCGCTCAAGGGTTCGGGCTCCGCATCGGGCGCGATCCGGATCTCAAGCAGAATCGGAATCTCCTCTGGCTGCTCGCCGTCGCATCCATTCCAATTGGCATTTTCGGATACCTCTTCGACAAGCAGGCCGACACCACCTGGCGCCAGCCCTATGTGATCGGAACCATGCTGATCTTGGTTGGCATCGTCATGTGGATCGCCGAGAAGCGGCGCATCGGCAGCAAGAGCATGAGCACCATTCAAATGAGCGACGGCATCGCGGTGGGGCTGGCGCAGGCGGTCGCGGTCATCCCCGGAACGTCCCGTAGCGGCGCTACCATCAGCGCGGGCCTGTTCCGCAACATGAATCGCGAGACAGCGGCGCGTTTTTCCTTCCTGCTTTCCACGCCCGCCATCGCGGCCGCCGTGGCGAAAAAGTTCTGGGACGTTCACAAGGAGGGTGGAATTCCCGCCGACATGAAGGTGCCCATCGTGGTTGGGATCGCGGTGTCGGGCGTGCTCGGCGCCATCGTCATCGCCTTCTTCCTGCGCTACCTCAGGCGCAGCAGCCTGATGCCGTTCGTGTGGTATCGAATAGTTTTTGGCATAATAGTAATCGCTCTGGCTGCATTTTTCCGCTTCTCAGCGGGATGAAGATTTTAGGACCGACACGCTTCCACAGACTCAACGAAGCCGGCGGATTGGTGTATCTGTTCACCGGATTCTTTTTGATCCTGTGCCTGGTCTCTTATCACCCGCAAGATCCCTCCTGGAATTCGGTGACTGGCGCCACGCACGCGCATAACCTGACCGGGCTGGCTGGTTCGTACACTGCCGATCTTTGTTTCCAGTTGCTCGGCCTCAGCGCATTCAGCCTGCCGGTGATGCTCTGGCTCATGGCCTGGAAATGGATCCGCTCAGCGCCCATCCAGGCGGCCGGGGTAAAGTTGTTCGGCGCCGCTGTGCTGTTCTTGAGCATCTCAACCGCGCTTTCCATTCGTCCGTTCTGGCGGCCATGGAACGGAGCGTTCTCCGCCGGCGGCGTGGTGGGCGGCTTGATTGCCGAGTCGCTGGTGTCGTCGCTGAACGTGGCGGGAACGGTGCTGTTCACCGGCATCTGCCTGATTCTCTCGCTGTACTTGATCTCCAGGTTCTCCATGGCGGCCTTTATGGCGATCACCGCGGGCTGGCTGGCTGGGCCCCTCAGCTTTCTCGCGGCGATCTACGCGCGTTTTGTCGCTTGGCGCGAACTCAAGCACCAGCAAAGGATGGCGTTAGCGCAGGAACGTGCCGAACGGCGCGCCGCTGTCAGAGCCGAGAAGCAGGCTGCGGCCGTCCAACGCGAGGAGCCAGCCATTCCAGTGATCGATCCGCTCGAGCCGCATCCGGTCTCGAACTCCGCACCGGTGGAGGCGCCGCCTATGCATCACGATATTCCGATCCACGAACTCGAATATCAACCTCCGCCGCCTGCATCGTCTCGCGCCCCTTGGGAGGAGCCGATTCCGGAACCCGCGCCCGCGCCTGCTCCCGTCCGCAAATCCAGGAAGCCCGCGCCCGAAATGGCAGAACATCCGGCCTATCGTCTGCCTTCTACCGCCCTGCTCAACGAAGTGCCGGCGCGCAATCCATTCGATTCGCTCGAGCTGAAGGAAATCGCCGCTCGTATCAAGTCCAAGTTCGAAGAGTTCAACGTGCACGGCGGCGTCACCCAGATCAACCCCGGGCCCGTAGTCACCACTTTTGAGTTCAAACCCGAGGCCGGCGTCAAATACAGCCGCATCACCACGCTCACCGAAGATCTCTGTCTCGGCCTGCAGGCCGAATCCATCCTGATCGAACGCATCCCCGGAAAGCCCACCGTCGGAATCGAGGTGCCGAATACCCGCCGTGAAGTGATCAGCTTGCGCCAGATTCTGGAGTCCGAAGAGTTCATAGACTCTCACTCGCGCTTGACCATCTGCCTGGGTAAGGACATCAGTGGGCGGATCAAAGTTGCGGCCTTGGAAAGCATGCCTCACCTGTTGATCGCCGGCTCTACCGGCGCGGGCAAGAGCGTGATGCTCAATTCCATGATCATGTCGATCCTCTACAAATCCACTCCCGATGAAGTACGCATGATCCTGGTAGATCCCAAACGCCTGGAAATGGGCCTGTACGAAGGCATTCCGCACCTGCTGACTCCGGTGATTACCGATCCCAAGAAGGCCACTTACGCGCTGCGCAACGCGGTGCTCGAAATGGAACGGCGGCTGAAGCTGCTCGCCGGACAGGGCGTCCGCAATATCGATCAGTTCAACAAGAAAGTGCGGACGCTCGCGAGCGAGCCGCGTAGTTTGTTTGAGGAAGACGAGCCGCTGGCCGAGGATCTGAAGCCGCTGCCATTCATCCTGATCGTGATTGACGAGCTGGCCGACTTGATGATGCTGGAACGCGCCAACGTGGAAGAAGCCGTGGCTCGGCTGGCGCAAATGGCGCGCGCGGTGGGAATGCACCTGGTGCTGGCCACGCAGCGGCCGAGCGTGGACGTTATCACCGGCCTGATCAAAGCGAACTTTCCATCCCGCATCAGCTTCCGTGTGGCTACGCGCGTGGATTCGCGCACCGTGTTGGACGTCATGGGCGCTGAGCACTTGCTCGGCAAGGGCGACATGCTGTTCCTGCCGCCTGGATCGTCGCGGCTCACGCGTGTTCACGGCGCATTTGTCACCGAGGCCGAAATCAATAGCGTAGTGGAATGTTGGAAGGCGCAAGCCCGTCCCGACTACGATCAAACTTTCCTGCAGGCTCCGCCCGCCGATGACGAAGACCCGGAGAGCGCGGAATTTGACGGCGGCGACGATCCGGCTTATCAGGACGCCGTGCGCGTGGTGCTCGAAATGGGCAAAGCATCCACGTCCACGCTGCAGCGACGCTTGCGTTTAGGCTACGGCCGCGCGGCGCGCATTCTCGACATGATGCAGCACGAAGGCATCATCGGACCGCCGGACGGCAGCAAGCCTCGCGAAGTCTTGAAACGCCCGGATTGGCTGGAAGAAGTGGAAAAGCAGCTGCGCTAACTTGTGACGGGCACGCGTGCCAGCGCGGTAACGGGATCTTTCGGCATCACGATCCACGCCACAATATACGCGATCAACCCGAATGGCAAGGGACACACCGCCAGCACCACCCAGAGGATTCGCACCACCGTCACGTCCACTCCGAGGTAACGGGCGAACCCGGCGCAAACCCCGGCGATCTTCGCTTCACTCATGGGACGGCTAAGCCGAGCTTCCGGACGTGGGGGCGCTGCACCGCGAGCCGTCGCCAGTCCGCAGGCGGAGCAAAATCTGTCTTGCTCCCGCAGTTCAGATCCGCACTTGGTGCAAAACATCGAGGTTCACCTCTGTCTATGTCTACGTACCAGGCTTGGGGCTTGTTCCGTGGGAGATTTTGCCTAGAATCACGGGTTTACGCGCCCCGGTGGCAGTGGGGATGTTGCCCGCTCGTCCGTGAAACGTCTGGTACGCGAGCAACGCGAAGAGGATGGCTTCTTTCGAGTCCACACCGATCCCGAACTCGGCAGTGGTAGTCACGCGCGCACGCACCAGCGCACTCAGCCGCTCCATCAAATATCCATTATGTGCACCGCCGCCCGAGACGATCACCTCGCGTGTACCGGGATAACGTGCGATCGCCATCCCGATCGTTAGCGCCGTCAACTCGGTGGCAGTGGCAATATCGATGTTGCTGGCAAGAACGAAATCGTCACCGTATTGTTCTCTTCCGCATGACTTCGGCGGCTGGCGGCGGTAATACGGATCGGCGAGCAATCGCTCTAGCAGCGGGGTGTTCACCTTTCCCGCACGGGCGCGCTCGCCATCGCGGTCGAATGGCGGAGCTACCGCATCCATCACCATGTTGCCCGGTCCAGTGTCGAAAGCGATCACGTCCTCTGGTTTCGCGTTGGCCGGAATTACCGTAATGTTCGCGATACCCCCGATATTGAGCGCGATGCGTGCGTTCTCAGGATGCCGGAAGAGCTCGAGGTCCAAGAACGGCGCCAGCGGCGCACCCTTGCCTCCGGCAGCCATGTCGCTGGGACGAAAATCTGCAATGGTCTGGATGCCAGTCCGTTCGGCGATCACCGCCGCCTCTCCGATCTGAAGGGTGCTCGCGATCTTGCGGCCCAGGAACTCGACGGGCTCACCTTCGTGGAAAATGGTTTGCCCGTGGGACCCGATCAGCTGGATGGTTTCCATCGGCACACCGGTCTTTTGCAGCGCTTCGGCGAACAGTTCGCCGAGCAGAAAATTGAGCCGTGCGATGGTGCTGGTGTGCGTCGCGGCGTTCGAAACAGAGAGAATGGCCGCTCGGACCTCCGGCGGATAGGGAACAGTTGTGGTGGCAACCACTTGGATGCCGTCCCCGATATGGATTCCGTCACCGATGTCGATCACAGCGACATCGATGCCATCCAGCGACGTTCCGCTGATTAATCCGGCGACCCTCACTGACGCTTCAGCTCCCTTTGCAGCTCGCTCAGCAATTGCAGCGCGTCAATCGGGCGAAGTTCATCCACCTTAAGATTGCGGATACGGTCGGCGATTTGATAATTCACCGGCTCGAACAATTGGATCTGCGTCGGAGCCGAGGCTCGCGGCGTCAGCTCTTCGGTAACCGCATGCTCAGATCGCTCGTGCAGCGTTAGAATTTCCCGCGCCCGCTCCACCACCGACATGGGCAATCCCGCCAGCCGCGCCACTTCGATTCCATAGCTGCGATCGGCGCGCCCCGGCTCCACCTTGCGCAGGAAGATCACCTGATCGCCGGCCTCCTTCACCGAAACGTGCAGGTTCGCGACGCCGGGCAATTGATCCGCCAGCTCAGTCAACTCGTGATAGTGCGTGGCGAACAGGGTGCGAGCGCGAATGCGCTGGTGAATGTGTTCGACGACAGCCCAGGCCAGCGCCAATCCGTCATACGTTGCGGTGCCGCGTCCGATCTCGTCCAGCACCACCAGGCTGCGCGCCGTGGCCGTGTTCAGAATGACTGCGGTCTCGGTCATCTCAACCATGAAGGTGGATCGCCCGCGCGCCAGATTGTCGGCCGCGCCGATGCGCGTGAAGACCCGATCCACAATGCTCAACGCCGCTGAATCCGCAGGCACGTAGCAGCCCATCTGCGCCAGAATCACGATAGCCGCCGCTTGCCGCAGGTACGTCGATTTGCCTCCCATGTTGGGTCCCGTGATCACCGCGATGAACTGCGATTCGGAATCGAAATAAAGATCGTTCGGGATGAAGCGCAACGCCTCTTTTTCCGCCAGTTTTTCGATCACCGGATGCCTTCCGGCGACAATCCGAATCTCGCCGGTAGAGGTAAAGCTGGGCCGCACGTAGCGATTCTCAGCCGCCACTTGAGCGAGAGCACAGGTAACATCCAGCTCCGCGATGGCGGCCGCGGTCTGACGGATGCGCGCGGCGTGCTGGGCGGCAAACAGGCGCAGCTCCTGAAAGATCTCGCGCTCCAGCGTGAGCATCTTGTCTTCAGCATCCAGAACCTTGCTTTCCAGCTCCTTCAGCTCCGGTGTGGTGAAGCGCTCGGCGTTCACCAGCGTCTGTTTGCGCTCGTAATCCGCGGGCGCGTGTTGCAGATTCGCCTTCGAGATCTCGATGTAGTATCCAAATACATTGTTGAAGCGCACCTTCAGTGATTGAATGCCCGTACGCGTGCGCTCGCGCAGTTCGATCTGAGCAATGTATTGGCGGCTGTTGCGGCTAAGATCGCGCAACTCATCGAGGCCGGTGTGAAAGCCCGAACGAATGGTGCCGCCATCGGCTAGATTCGCAGGCGGTTCCTCCGCAATCGCGTTCAAAATTCGGTCGCGTACCTCGGGAATTTCGTCCAACTGGCCGGAAATCGTGCGCAGACGCACGGCGTTGAAAGCAGCTACCTGCTCTTTCAGCTTGGGCACCAGCGCGAGCGAACGTCCCAGCGCCAACAGCTCCCGCGGCCCGGCGGTTCCGAGCGTCAGCTTCGCAAGTAGTCGCTCCAGATCCAAAATGTTTCCTAGCAGCTTGCGCGTCTCGGATCGGGCAATGGTGCTTTCGAGCGCGGCCTTCACCGCATCCAGCCGCGCCTCGATCTCTTCGAGCTGCAGGCACGGCCGCAGTAATCGCGCGCGCAACATCCTCCCACCCATGCCGGTCGAGGTTTGATCCAGGACGTGAATCAGCGTGGACTCGCGGCTCTCGCCCGCGAAGAGCGGCTCCAGCAGCTCAAGATTCCGAACGGTGACGGCGTCCAGGATCATTGAGTCAGAGCGGTCATAGAACGATGGCCGATCCAAATGATCGAGCGCCGATTTTTGCGTGTCCCGCAAATAATGCAAGATGGCGCCCGCCGCCGAAACCGCCAGCGGCTTGCCTCCCAGGCCGCAGCCATCCAGCGTCAAGAGGTGAAAATGCTCGCGCAACGCGCGGTCGGCATAATCCAGGCTGAAGATCCAGTCATCGAGTGCGGTCCGCAATCCCGGCACATCCTTTACCGACTCGGCGGCCAGCACCTCTCGCACGTTCAAATTCTCGAGCGCCGCGTTGACGTCCGAAACATCCAGCTCCGTCGCGTGAAATTCCCCGGTTGAAATGTCCACATGCGCGATCCCAGCTCGAGTGCCGTTGCGGCAAACGGCAGCCAGATAATTGTTCTCGTGCGAACGCAGCAGGGACGATTCGGTGGCGGTTCCTGGCGTCACCACGCGCGTCAGCTCGCGCTTCACCAGCTTCTTGCCGGGCCCAGCCTCCTCCATCTGATCGCAAATGGCGACGCGGTAACCCTTCTGAATCAGCCGTGCGAGATAACCGTCCGCCGCGTGATAAGGCACGCCGCACATCGGGATGGCTTGCCCTTTTTCCTTGTTCCGCGCGGTCAGTGTAATTTCGAGTTCACGCGCCGCGGTGACCGCGTCATCGTAGAACAGCTCGTAGAAATCGCCCAGGCGAAACATCAGCAGCGCGTTGGGAACCTGCTGCTTGATGGCATGATACTGCCGCATGAGCGGCGTGGATTGCAATTGGGACGACGCCGGCGCGTCCGGGTCGCCTTCAGGCATACAGACCGCGGGTCTGCATGGCCGATGCCACTCGATCGATCGCAAGCATGTAGGCCGCCAGCCGGTTGTGCACCTTGTGCTTCTCGGCGAAGCCCACCACGTCTTGAAAACTGTTCACCATGATCTCTTCCAGGCGGCCGTTCACCAGTTGCTCATTCCAGAAGAACCCTTGACGATCCTGCACCCATTCGAAATAGGAAACCGTGACGCCGCCTGCGTTGGCGAGAATATCGGGAATCACGAAGATTTTCTTGTCGGCCAAAATCGCATCGGCTTCCGACGTGGTAGGTCCATTTGCGCCTTCGCAAATAATCCTGGCTTTGATGCGATCGGCATTAGCGGTGGTGATCACGTTCTCTTTGGCGGCCGGTAGCAGGACTTCGCAATCCAGGAAAAATGCGGACTCCCGGTCGATATCTCGGCCTCCGGCAAACCCGGTGATGGAACCCGTCTCGCGGCGATGCTGCATCAGCCCTTCGATATCCAAACCCTCCGGGTTGTAGACCGCGCCGTCGTATTCAATGATGCATATGATCTTGAAACCGGAGCGCGCCATCAGCTTGGCCGACATGCCGCCCACGTTGCCGAAGCCCTGGATGACCACGCGCGTATTGGCCACATCCAGGCCGAATCGCCGCAGGGCTTGCATGGTGACGATCATGCAGCCGCGCCCGGTAGCCTCCGTGCGCCCCTTCGATCCGCCGAGCGCCAGCGGCTTGCCCGTAACCACGCCCGTAACGGTGTGGCGTTTGTGCATGGAATAAGTGTCCATGATCCACGCCATGGTTTGCGGATTGGTATTAATATCGGGCGCCGGCACATCCCGTTCGGGCCCGATGATGTCCATGATCTCCGATGTATAGCGGCGCGTGATGCGCTCCAGTTCGCCGGGAGACAGAACGTCAGGATCGCAAATCACTCCGCCTTTGGCGCCGCCGAAGGGAATATTCACCACCGAGCATTTCCATGTCATCCAAGCGGACAGGGCCCGCACTTCGTCCAGCGTCACATCCGGCGCAAACCTGATTCCGCCTTTGGCCGGACCGCGCACAATCGAATGATGCACACGATAGCCGGTGAAAACTTCGTACCGTCCGTCATCCAGCATCACGGGGACGCTGACCTTCAACTCGAGCGCGGGCGTTCGCAGAATCTTGCGTAAGCCTTCATCCAAGCCCAGCAGTTCAGCGGCTTCGTCGAAGCGTGCCTCAGCGGAAACCCACGGATTGGTTTCCTTTTCCGACGACGGAATCGCTTCTAGGATCATTCTGAAAACCCCCAACTACATTGTATCGTCGCTTATTGGGGCGGCCGTGGGTCTAGAATGAAACATGGCTGCGCGGTTACTCGGAGCGCTTTTGTTACTCGCGTGCTCGCCGGCATTTTGTCAGACCGACAATCTCGCCATAGGCCGCCTGCTGGTAGCGAGCCGCGACCTGGGTGATCCGAACTTTTCCAAGACCGTCATCCTGTTGGTGCACTATGCCGAAGGCCAAGGCGCAGTTGGCCTGGTGCTCAATAAGCGCACCGACGTGCCAATTTCGCGCGTGTTCCACGACCTGAAGGAGGCCGGCGGCCGCAATGATCCGGTGTACATCGGCGGGCCAGTGGAGTTGAACAGCGTACTGGCGCTGCTGAAAGCGGCCAGTAAGCCGGAGGGCGCGCAAAAGGTTTTCAGCGATGTGTACCTGATCAGCAACAAAGATCTGCTGGCGGCAACGCTGGCTTCACGAGCCGAGGCGACTGTGTTTCACACCTATATCGGCTACGCGGGTTGGGGCGCCGGCCAGTTAGAACATGAAGTGGAACTGGGCGCCTGGCACAGCATGCCGGCCGAGGTGGGGACGGTGTTTCACGCCGATCCCGATTCGGTTTGGGAACGCCTGATCCGCCGGACGGAAACGCAGATCGCCGGTATTCCTGGTATTCCTTGTCTCCCTCGTATTCCTTGTCTCCCCCGTATTCCCGTCTCTACTTATACGCAGCCACTCCCGTCACTCGCTCCCCGATAACCAGCGTGTGGATGTGATCGGTTCCCTCGTACGTCTTCACCGTCTCCAGATTGCACATGTGCCGCATGATGGGATACTCATCCATGATGCCGTTCGCGCCCAACAGGTCGCGGCTTAGCCTTGCACACTCCAGCGCCATCGCCACGTTGTTCCGTTTCAGCATCGAGATGTGCGCGGGATCGATCTTGCCCTGATCCTTCACGCGCCCTGCTTGAATCGCGAGCAATTGCGCCTTCGTGATTTCGGTGATCATCCACGCCAGCTTTTCCTGCACCAGTTGATGGCTCGCAATGGGCCGGCCGTCGAACTGCTTGCGGTCGATCGAATATTGGCGCGCAGTCTCATAGCAATCCATGGCGGCGCCTAACACGCCCCATCCGATGCCGTGGCGCGCCTGAGATAGACAACTGAGCGGACCCTTGAGCCCTTGCGCGCCGGGCAGCATGGCCGACGCAGGCACCCGGCAATCCGACAGCGCCAGGCTGGACGTCACCGATACGCGCATCGACAACTTGCCATGGATGTCGGACGTTGTGAATCCGGGCGTTCCTTTTTCGACCAGGAATCCACGAATGCCCGCGTCGGTGCGGGCCCACACGATGGCGACGTCAGCCAGTGAGCCGTTTGTGATCCAGGTCTTCTCGCCGTTCAGAATCCAATGATCGCCATCCTGTTTCGCGCGCGTCTGCATGCCCGCTGGATTGGACCCGAACCCGGGCTCGGTGAGCCCAAAGCACCCGATGGCTTGGCCTGATTGCATTTTCGGCAGCCAGCGATCCTTCTGTTCAGCGGATCCATAAGTGTAGATGGGGTACATCACCAGCGCACCCTGCACGGAAACGAAGCTACGCAGTCCGGAATCGCCACGCTCGACCTCCTGCATGATCAGGCCGTACTCCACGTTGCTCAGCCCCGCGCAGCCGTAGCCTTCCAGGTTTGCGCCCAGGAATCCAAGGGCGCCAATTTCGGGAATCAGCTCTATCGGAAAGCGGCCGTCTCGATAACAGTCGCGGACGATCGGGATCACCCGATCTTCAATAAACTGCCGCGCGGTTTGCCGCACCAGCAGCTCTTGTTCTGAAAACAAAGAATCGATCAATAGGTAGTCGACACCGGAGAAACGAGCCATCGCCTTATTGTAAGCGGGCGAGCTGGAAACCACGTAATCTAAACTCGAATTCGCTTTGGGGAACTTTGGGACCGCGTAGCGCGAGGCGAGGAGATCGTGATTACGAGACACGACAGGCCCGTCGTACGGATCGTCCCGGAAGGGCGGAGTCTTTGGATAATGTGCGCCACGCTGTGGAAGATCTTCGAGCGCTTCGCCAGTAGATCGCACGGAACAAGGGCTTCAAGCCGCTTACTGACAAGGAAATCAGAGACGCGATGAACGAGGGTCGACGGTGAATAGCGGTTTTGTTGTCGACTCTTCGGTCGCGATCAAGACGGCCGCGAAACGTGGGGGCGTTCGAACGCTGCTTTAAACGTCCAGATTCCGGACGTCCAGCGCGTTCTCTTCGATAAACTTGCGCCGGCTCTCCACGTCCTCGCCCATCAGCGTCGAGAAGATGGTCTCCGTCTCGGCCAGATCGTGCAGGTCCACTTTCAGCAGCGTACGCGTTTCCGCGTTCATCGTGGTGGCCCAGAGTTGCTCCGCGTTCATCTCGCCCAACCCTTTGTAGCGCTGGATAGACACCTCACGCGTTCCCTCGCTCTTCACCTGGTCCAGCAACTCGCGCCACCCGGGCCGCGTGTCCGCTTCAGCTTTGCCTTCCTTCACGATCTTGAAAGGCGGCCGATTGAACTTCGATACCTGGCGGGCGATGGTTCGCATGCGCCGGAACTCGGGCTGCATGGCTAGATCCACCGTGATTCCGCGCTCCGCGTTCGTGGGGTCGTGGTAGATCACCTTCCACGCCTCGTGCTCTTCCTCGCGCTCCAGCCGTGCTTCCACCTTGGCCGCTTTCAATGCAGCCACCACCGGCTCCAGATTGGCCTTGTCCTGGAAATCGGCTTTGGTGTCCACCTTGAAGTCGACGTTCGATAGCGCTTCCACCACGCGCGCGTCGCGCAGCCGGCGCTCCATGCGGCGCGAGATCTGCTGGAATTCGTCCAGCGAAATCAGGAACGCGCGCAGCTCGGCGCCCTCCAACTTAGCGCCATCCTTGGCCTCGACCGTAAGATTTTCCGTCGCCCGGCGCAAAATCTCGCGCGTGAATTCCTTGTCGTCCTTGATGTACTTCTGCGTCTTGCCTTTCTTGATCAAATACAACGGCGGCTGTGCCACGAACACGTGTCCGCGCTTAATCAGCTCCTGCATGTGCCGGAAGAAAAACGTAAGCAGCAGCGTGCGGATGTGCGATCCGTCCACGTCGGCGTCGGTCATGATGATGATTTTGTGGTAACGCAGTTTGGCGGCGTCGAAGTCCGTCAACCCGATCCCGGTCCCAATGGCCGTGATCATGGAGCGGATTTCCTCGTGCCCCAGCATTTTGTCGTAACGCGCCTTCTCCACGTTCAGGATCTTGCCTTTGAGTGGCAGGATAGCCTGATAGCGCCGGTCGCGTCCCGATTTCGCGGTGCCGCCGGCCGATTCTCCCTCCACCAGGAACAGCTCGCAACGCTCGGGATCTTTCTCCTGACAGTCAGACAATTTGCCCGGCAATCCGCCGGAATCCATGGCGCCCTTGCGACGCGTCAGGTCTCGAGCCTTCCTGGCGGCCTCTCTGGCGCGCGCCGCGTCGATGGCCTTCGACACGATTTTCTTCATTACCGCAGGATTCTTGTCGAAGTGCTCGCCCAGCTTTTCGTTCACAAGCTGTACTATAAATCCTTGAATATCGCTATTCAGCTTGCCTTTGGTCTGCCCTTCAAACTGTGGTTGCGGCAGCTTCACGCTCACCACCGCGGTTAGACCTTCGCGCACGTCATCACCGGTCAGGTTCTCTTTGACGTCCTTAAACAGCCCGGCTTGTTGGCCGTAGAAATTAATGGTTCGCGTCAGCGCGCTGCGGAACCCGCTCAAATGCGAGCCTCCGTCCACGGTGTTGATGTTGTTCGCGAAGCTGAAAATGCTCTCCGAATACCCGTCGTTGTACTGCAGCGCCACTTCCATGGTCAACATGCCGCCGTTCGGCAGTTCGCGCTCGCCCTCAATGTAAATCGGCTTCTCGTGCAGCACCGCTTTTCCCTTATTCAGGTGCCGGATGAACTCGGCGATTCCGCCGCCATAGTGGAACTCGTGCTGCTTCGCCGGCTCCTCGCGCTCATCGGTCAGCGAGATGGTGAGGCCTTTGTTCAGGAACGCCAGTTCGCGTAGCCTCTGCGCCAGAGTGTCGAAGTTGAACACATGCGCGTCCATGATGGTGGCGTCGGGCTTAAAGGTAACTTTGGTGCCCGTCTTCTTCCCGGCCTTGCCCGCTTTCTCGAGCGGCGCCTGAGGGACTCCCTTGCGATACTCCTGCTCCCAGGTATATCCGTCGCGCCAGATCTCCAGTTGCAGCACTTCCGACAGCGCATTCACGCAGCTCACACCCACGCCGTGCAATCCACCGGATACTTTGTAGCTCTTCGAATCGAACTTGCCTCCCGCGTGCAGTTTCGTCATCACCACTTGCGCGGCCGACACGCCTTCATCCTCATGCATGTCCACCGGGATGCCCCGGCCGTTGTCCACCACGGTGATTGAATTATCCAGGTGAATGGTCACTTCCACCTTGTCGCAATGTCCGGCCAGCGCTTCGTCCACCGAATTGTCTACTACTTCGTAGACCAGGTGATGCAGCCCGTTCTCCGTGGTTGAGCCGATATACATCGCAGGCCGTAAGCGCACTGCTTCCAGGCCTTCCAGCACCTTGATGCTACTCGAATCGTAAGTTTCGACTGGAGTCACTTCTTTTGTTGCCATGTGTAAAAACTCAAATTCCTTTCGCCTATCTCAACTTTGACAAGCTAACGAAAATCAAATGCGCATCGGCATCACGACGTAGCGGTACTTGTATCCGGCTTCGCCATCCACGGCGGGCCGCAGCTCGCCGGCGCTGTTGGCATCTTTGAAATGAAACGTCACTTTGGCTTCATTGGACGCCCGCAAAAAATCCAGCAGGTAGCCAGCGTTGAATCCAATCTCCACCGGGGTTCCGTTATATTCGGCAGGCAAGCTCTCTTCGCTCTCGCCGGTTTCCGACAGCGACGAGTGAATGTGCAGCTCGCCTTCCTGGACTCTCAGCCGAATTGCTCTGGAGCGCTCATCGGAGAACTGCGACACGCGCTCGATGGACTTGCGCAATTCCTCGCGCTCCAGCGCCACCGAGTGCGGATGGTCCTTCGGCAGTACGCGCTCAAAATCTGGAAAGTTGCCCGTCAGCTTGCGGCTGAGCAGCAGCCGCTCTCCGAACTGAAAGAACAGATGATTCTCGTCGCCCGAAAACGAGAGTTTAGCGTCGGCGTTCGATTCTTGCCCCAGCTTCAAAATCTCGCCCATCGCCTTGCGCGGCAGCAGCGCCCGAAACGGGCTGGTAATACTAGGTAGATCTATTGGATGCTCTACCATCGCTAATCGATGCCCGTCCGTTGCCACCATCGCCAGGCCTGTATTTTTGAGCAGTAGCAACGATCCATTCAGCGTGAAGCGCGATTCTTCCATCGAGATGGCGAAAATAGTTCGCGAAATCATGGATGCCAGCACGCCTACTGGAATCTCCGCCAGCACGTCCGGCATTTGGGGAAGCTCTGGAAAGCTTTCGCGGGACATGCCGGCAATGCGTGTCTTCGATCGGCCGCATACCAGGCTCGCCCACTGGTTGTCCTGGAGCTTTACTTCGAGATCGGCATCCGGGAGCAGGCGAACATAGTCCAGCAGGCGCTTGGCTGGAATTGTCCCAGCGCCTTGCTTCTTCACGCGTGCTGGACAGGACGAGCGAATTCCCAACTCCAGATCAGTAGCCGTTAAATTGATCCGATCCCCCGTCGCCTCCACCAGCACATTGGACAGAATCGGTATGGTGGTCTTCTTTTCAACTACGCCCTGCGACAGGTTCAGTTCTCGAACCAGATCCGTTTTGCTGACTGTGAACTCCATCATTTCGCCTCGCTCAGATTACGTGGTGCCCGCCGCGCTATTAGCTCTAGGGCTATCTCAAATGAGTCTCTAACTAGAACCGTAATGGTAGGGTCTGTTGAAATGTTGATTTCTCTCTAAATTATACAAAAAACAGAAGCTTCCTGTCACTAGAAGTTGTGGATTCCGGGGTCTGGAACGCAGGAAAATTTGCGCTTCGAGCGATCTTCCACAGCCCATCACAAGCGAACTGTGGATCAGCATGTGGATAAAATTAATAACTCTAATGGATTGAATCAATTAGGCTGTTGATGAGGCTGTTCAAATCTGGGCTGAGCTGCCGCAGGCGGTCGATCTTCTGAACCGAGTGCAGCACGGTGGTGTGATGCTTGCCGTTGAACGCTTTTCCGATCTCGGGTAAGGAAGCGGGCGTCAGTTCTTTGGCCAGGTACATCGCGATCTGGCGGGGGTAGGCGATCTTCTGCTCGTTGGTCTTCAGCTTGAGTTGCGAAGGCTGCAACGAAAACTTTTCCGCAACCGCTTTGACGATGGACTCGATGGTTATTCGCCGCTCTCCTCCTACCGTGAGATGCTTCAACACCTGCTGAGCCATCGGAAGAGTGATGGGCGAGCCGGTTACCGACGAGTAAGCCACTAGCTTGGTCAGGGCGCCTTCCAGTTCACGAACATTTTGCTTCGTTTTCGTTGCGATGAAGATGCGGACTTCCTCGGGCAGCACAATCCCTTCCGCCTCGGCTTTTTTATCCAGAATCGCCATCTTGGTTTCGAGGTCCGGTGGTTGAACGTCGACCATTAAACCCCATTCAAAGCGGGACCGGAGACGCTCCACCAATCCCGGTGTATTCTTGGGCGGCGTGTCGCTCGAGATGACGATCTGCTTCTGGTGCTCGAACAGATCGTTGAAAGTGTGAAAGAACTCTTCCATCGTCCGCTCCTTGCCGGCCAGGATTTGAATGTCATCGATGAGCAGCGCGTCGGCCGAGCGATAGTGCCGGTGGAAGAGCTGCATACGGTCGTTCTTGATGCAACTGATCATCTCGTTCATGAACCGCTCGCTGGAAGTGTAGATAATCCGCATGCTGGCGTATTGGTCCACCAGGGAGCGCCCGATGGCATGCATCAGATGGGTCTTTCCCAGCCCCACGCCACCGTAAATAAAAAGTGGATTGTAAGCACGAGACGGGTTCGTCACCACGGCCTGCGCCGCCGCGCGCGCGAACTGGTTGCACGAACCTTCCACGAACGTGTCGAAAGTGAACCTCGGATTCAGAGTGATGGAAGGAGCGAACAGAGTCTCCGTTTTTTCATCCGCCAGGCTCCGGTTGCCGCCCGATAGCATGGCGCCATGGATCTCATACACGATCTCCCGCAGCGTGAGATTCATTTCGCGGACCGCCGACCAGATGTCCGCCGAGTACTCCTGCTGAATCCAATCCCGGGTGTGTGTGTCGGGAACAGACACCCACAACCGATCCCCTTCGGCCTTCACGAAAGCAGCCTTGGATAACCAGTTGTCGAAAGCCTCGGTGCTGATTTTGCCCGAGATCTGTTGCTTAATACGCTCCCAAATGTTCATTCTTCAGTCACAATCCGCGCAGCTTTTGCACACTTTTTCCACAGCCTGTGGAAAAGATAAAAATCAAGTTTTGGTACTATTGGAAGAGCCAGCTCGACTGCCATTGAGGCCAAGCGGTCCTTCTCGGAAACTATGTCGCTTCCTCTTCGGAGGCAACGTCAGCATAGCACAACAGATCCGAGCCTGTAATCATTTTTTACTCCTTTCCTTTGAGAGGTTTATATGAAACACGATGAGTTCGAAATGATTGGGATAGCCCTCAGGTGTACGTGTGAAGATTGGGTAACATCGCGCGTAAATGAGAGTTCCGTCCCCCGCTCGACACTCCTGTATGCACTTCGATAGGCTCGCGCAGTTTGACAGTCCTCCGGCCAGCGAGCGACAATAAAGATCGCCGCTAGGGATGAAAGAACGTTCGCCTCGTGGTTTTTTGCCAGTTCGCCTCGCGGGAGTAACTCAGCTGGTAGAGTGCAACCTTGCCAAGGTTGATGTCGCCGGTTCGAATCCGGTCTCCCGCTCCATTCAAACCTCGGAACCTTTCCGTGCTGTTCCCGTACTCATGTAGTGGAGGCTCGCGATGTTTGGATTCCTGCTGTGGTGCGTTCTGTTCATTCTGTGCTGGCCCTTGGCATTGGCGGCCCTCTTCCTCTACCCCATCGTTTGGCTCATTCTGCTTCCGTTCCGCATCGTAGGCATCGCCGTGGGTGGTGTTCTGGAACTGGTTTGGGCGCTCATTACTCTTCCGGCGCGCGTGATTCGCCGGGTTGCCTAGGCTAGCAGGTTGCTGAAAAAACCCTCCACATCCGCGAACCGCAGGCGTGGGCGCCTACGCTACAAGGGCTATCAACAACATAGGTGTGCCCGTGTAGGGCGGACTTCAGTCTGCTGCGCTTTTTCAGCAAGCTGCTAGCCTTCGCTGTCGATGTAAATGCGTTTTACCCGCGCGTGGATGCCGCACAGCACGCTGTAGGAAATAGTGCCGGCCAGGCGCGCCATCTGCTGCGCATCGATGGATATTCCGCCCTCGGAACCGAGCAGCGTTACCGCGTCTCCGACTTTGAGCGGAG